>Ga0209353_10000418_pt1 | contig 25883 bp, 21 predicted proteins | sample LauGreSpBDMM15SD_2_FD_187561 | JGI IMG/M metagenome (GOLD analysis project Ga0209353, IMG submission 187561) | Freshwater lake microbial communities from Lake Michigan, USA - Sp13.BD.MM15.SD (SPAdes) (version 2) | ecosystem: Environmental > Aquatic > Freshwater > Lake | place: Lake Michigan... | reverse complement strand
CGGCAATCTCTCTGGCCAGTTTTCCTAATTTACCATTCATCATGCTTGTAACATGTTCATGAATATCACTCGGATTGGGTAAATCTTCTAAATTTATGCCAGATTTCTCGCCGCCAGGCTGTTCTGCTCCGCTTGCACTTGCATCTGTACCTGTACCCGCTTCGCTTGCATCTGCACCTTCAGCATTTTCGCCAAATAATGTATGCATCTGTGTAATGGTTTCTTCTAATTTGGATTTAAAATCCTCTTCATTAATGGCTTCAAAAAGCTTAGCTGTATCACCAAAAGTATTACCGTCGGAGATGCTCGACACAATGGTAAAAAGCACTAATTGTAAATATTTCCAAATGGTTTCACGAGTCTTGTCGCTAATATTTTCTTTCCATAATGGTACAAAATTTACACCCGGTAGAAAATACAAGTCTTTCTCGGTTTCAAAAATGCTATTATTTTGATACAATATGTCAAAAAATCGCACAGGATAAACGGTCTTACAATGAACAAATACATACTTTAATGAATTATCCAAACCGTCGATGTCCGTTTCAAATACTAGATTCTTCAATTCCTTATGTAAATTCGCTTCTTGTTCAGGAAAGGAAATCAAAATATCTTTGGTCATATCAACCATGATTTTTTTGAATTCACTAGGAATTTGCACCTTTATTTTCTGTTCAGTTCCTTTATCTGCCATTATATAATTGATGTAAATAATTATATTTAAATCAAACTTATCAATATATATTTTTATTTCTCTAGCCAAGAAATAAAAATATGTTATTAGAATTTCTAGCCAAGAAATAAAAATATGTTATTAGAATTTCTAGCCAGGAAATAAAAATATGTTATTAGAATTTCTCTAGTTTTTTACTTCGAACCTTTTGTATTTGCTTTTCTTAAACTAACATACAACAAGCATAATTTTTTAAGATTCTGTATATATTGCACAACTTTCGCCTTATCATCCGGCTTCATTGTTTTGATAGGTTCACGCAAACAATCTATTTTGTCTAATACCCAAGCTTCATCATCTGGCTTCCAGCCATGTTTTGCTCGGTAATCATTCGTAACGAAAAAATCCAAATCACCTGCATCAATTTCGTTACTATAAACCATAACAAAATATTCATTAAATAGCCGAATTAATAGCTTGGGTAAAATCACATTGGATTTTACAAGTGTTTTCCTCGCTAAAGTGATATCACTATTCTCGGGAAAAACACGTTCGACATCTACTAAAAACTCTGTGAAATGTTTATTAAAGGTTTCTACAACCTGATTTTTATCCATAATTTTATATATTTTAAATATTATTTTTAAGCTGTTTTAATGTATTATTATTCACAAATTATTTATATGCATAAATAATTTGTTCACGAATTTATTTATAATTTTACTTAATATCCGAGTTTCGTTTTTGCTGTAATTGTTCCATAGAGACAGGACCTATTTTATCTGGTGAATATGTGTCAGGCGGTGTATCAATATTACCATTATAGTCTAAACTAGCGTAGTGATGTTGTTGTCGCATCCCGCCGTCACCTTTGGCCGAGAGAGATTGCGAGTCTTGATCTAAAAAACTATAATTATCAGAAGCCACGCCAAATCCACAGTTATTTAATGAGAAAGCCATCGGCTCGCCATTTTGCTTAACAATCGGATTTGTATGAGTAATATTACTTGCTTCTAAATGTTTGTTGATATCGCTGCCAAAAAGTACATGATGGCCTTTATTTAAAAGTAAAAGGGCAGGGACTTTATTAACCGTCGGCGGTAAAAGAAGTTCTTGACCATTCTCTAAAACAACATAAGTGGCATTATTCTTTTTTACTCGTTTGTCAATATTGATAAAGTGCATATCTTTTTTCGAATTAGAAGTTGAAATAATTTGTAGCAATTTATTACAGTTATCGCAATAAGTACTATAATATAAGATTGTGCTCATTATATAAATTTTGTTATAATAAAGATGAAAATTTAAACTTATTATATGTAAAATTTCATGATTTATTGGCATAAATCATAAAATTTTACGACTGGCATGATTTATTGGCATAAATTGTATACACATTTCTACATCCATCTTGTTGTTCGTAAATTTTTGCGGTTTATGCCAATAAACCACAAAAATTTATATTGCGATAAAATTGATTTAATGATTAAATAATAAATGAATAATATATACTATAACTAAAATGGAACCTGTCATTGCTAAAATAGCCGAAAAGGATAATATTCTATCATTTACCTTAAGTGGTGTCAATGTCAGTATAGCAAATGGCCTACGTCGAATTGCATCAGAAATACCTGCCGTTATATTTCGCACAACCCCTCATGAAGCTAATAAAGCGACATTTGAAGTCAATACTACCCGGATGAATAATGAATTACTGAAACAGCGGCTCAGTTGTATTCCGATTTATGCGCCAGATGATTTCCCTATAAACGATTACATATTGGTCGTCGATAAACAGAACAAATCAAATACAATTGAATACGTGACAACGGCCGATTTTGAAGTCCGAGACATTAAAACAGGTCAAAAGGATATCAACTTGACTGCTAAATTATTTCCTGCAAATACCATAACCGGCGATTACCCAGAATTAGCACGATTACTACCACGTGTTTCTGAAAATATCGAAGGCGAACGCTTAGCCTTGAAGTGTAAATTTGATCTAGGCACTGCGAAAGAAGATAGTTCATTTAGCGTGACTTCTACCTGCGCTTATGCGAATACTCTTGACCATGTAAAAATAAAGTCAGTCTGGGCTGAAAAGAAGGTAGAACTAACCAAAACTTTGAATGCGGAAGAAGTGGCTTTTGCCGAAAAAGATTGGCTGCTATTGGACGCCAAACGCATCTTTCTACCGGATTCATTTGATTATATGATTGAAACCGTCGGACCTTATACAAATATGGAAATTGTAGACAAGGCGGCGAAGCTAATGATTGAGAAACTACAGCGCTTACAGGAGACAATTCAAGGTGATCCGAGCATTATTATGCCAAGTGAAACGACTATTCCGAATAGTTTTGATATAACCCTGAAAAACGAAGATTATACGCTAGGTAAAGTCATTGAATTTATCTTATATGCCAAACATTATGGTGAATCACTTACCTATTGTGGTTTCCGAAAGCCTCACCCGCATATTGACGAATCAATTATTCGCTTAGGGTTCAATAATCCGGCGGATAAAGTGATGGTCTCGACTTATATTGTAAATGCAGCTGTAGATGCTGTCCGGATCTATGAAAAAATCGGAAAAACCTTTGAGATAGCCGCTTAAGTATGCTTAAAATAAAACAATATTATACCATAACTCTTTTTTATATAATGTTAAATTGTTATATAAAAAATTCTATATATAAATATAAGGTAATGGCTAATAAAGTTAAATTACAATTAGGAGATATTATAGAAATCATTGCCCCAAACGATAGTGATATTAACAATAAAACATATTATATAGGGTATATTGATGCAGATAAAATACGTTTAGAAGAAGCAGATGGTAATGAGACCTTGTTAACATTGACCAATGGTAGCTTAGACAATGAATCTATTGAAAGTATTTTAATAAAAAGTAGAGCAGAGGAAGAAGGTTATGCAAGACAAAATAATTTAATTATTGGTGTTTGGATTGACTTATTTTTTGGCGGCGATCTGCCTTTAACTATTACTGGAAAGATTACCAATCTAGATGAAGATAAGATTGAAATAACGACTTTTCCAGAAAAAGAAGTGATTTTCTTGGATTTTGCTTATAAAGGGTTACCGGAAGATTTACCAATTGAAAAGATACAAATAAGACGTGCGCCGGAAGTAGATGTTGAGCAGGCACAGGCACTAGCCGGAGAGCAGCAATTAGAAGGACAAGCAGAGCAGAGAGAAGGCGAAGAAATGACCCTAGAAGAAATGGAAAAGAAACACAGAGAGTTGATGCAACAATTGATTGAAATACCGGAAGAAGAAGAGGTTGATGTAGCATTAGAAGCAACTGCTCAGAAAAAAGTACAAGAAGAAATCCGAACAATTATTTTTACTGCTGATCAAATCAAGTTTGGCGATGAAGATTTGGAAGCTATTACTCAATTTGTTGATGTACCTGAAGACGAACAACGGTATGATATTGATAAACAATTGGACGATTTATTAGATGATATGCTCTCTACTGTGCCAAACGCTGAGCGAACCGACACAGTTAAGAATAATATTCATAAAATGATTCAACGTTTTCAACAATTGAGAGATACCTTTTCTATCTTTGATGATAAAGGCTATGCTCTTATGCCGAAAGCACAAGGCGCAAATTACAAACCACTTGTAGAAGTGATGGAAAAATTAGAGAAACAACTCTATTGGCTTTTACCTGTCGTAAAGGAAAGCAAGAAATTATACGAGACTAAAGAACAAGAAGAGTTGAATGAAAATGATTATACACAAGTAGATTTTGATGAAGTGATGAAACAAATGGACGATATTCAAAAACGTTATGAAACGAATGATACTGGTAATGAAAGTAATAAATACGTGTTCCTACAGAAAGAATTAAATACTTTTCAAACGCCTTTTACAGACCCTTTAAGAAGCGATCATAATGAAATACTTGTAAAGGGTAAAGTCAATTCGACTATTACAGCCGTCGTGGATAATTTGGATAATTTTAATTCTTCTGTTCATGGACACGATACCTATTCACATCCAAATAGTACTAGTAAGAGAGATAAAAAACGCCCTCTCGCACAAAAGCGGTTTGCATTGCAAACTTTTACTACGGGTGCAACAGGCCTAGAAATGATGAAAATGCGTGGCGAAAATCCTATAATAAAACGAAAGAATATAACACCCAATGAAACGATGAATGTAACATCTCTCTTGACATTACCTGAGCCGACAGTCCGCTTTGCTCGGGTGAATTTAATGGCGACAAATTTATTAGAGAAATCCAATCTGAATATGCATTTTTTGAATTATTGGCAATTGTTACGAGAGAATACACATGTGTCCAAAACGACAATAACTGATTTAACCAAGCCTTATAATCATGATCCAGAGAGATTCTTGAAAGATGTCAAACAATTTTCGGTTGAATCGGAGCTCTTGTACGATGACGCTAGTTCAGCAGAAGCAAATGATAGTTATAATAAATTTTTAGAAACTGTTATACCGAAAACCAAATTTCTGTTTAATTTAATCAAACCATATCTTGTAGGAAAACTATCAATTACCGATATTCTAACTTATTTGGAACCATTTATGATTTATCAAGCAGATTTGACTTATATGCAATACAAAGAAATGCACGAATATATTCAAGAGAAGATTGTAGAGTATCGGAAAAGATATGCAACAAAGGCTCGGGAATACGGAAATATGAAAGGGACACAGCTCGTTTCAATGCCTTCGTTAATAAAAATACTCGATGAAAATGCAAATTTACGGGCAAAGGTATTAGATGTATATGGATTTACTGATACCATTATGCAAATGACAAATGCGGATTTTATTAAACATATTCTAGAAGTCGATATGGGTGTTTTTTATAATAATGCGATCGCTCTTATTTCGGTAAATCTAATGATGGCTGACGGTTCTCGTGACATAACCGATATTAACGGTTATTTAAATGCGGCGGATCAAGCTGCACAAAAGAAAGCCACCGCAGCAGCTGAGACTAAAGGAAAAACCAAAGGGAAACAAACGAAAAAATCAATAGCGGCACAAGCGGCAGAGGCAGCTGAAGCAAATGCAACTATCGCTTTTGGTGATCAAGCAATTTGTAATAAAATTAAAGTGATTGCGAAGCGTTATATTGAACTCGATGAATTGACTGAAGATAATGGAAAAGTAGAAGTTTATTTCGATAAGAAATATGATACGACGCCTTATGATATTGGCGAAAAATTTAAAGCCGATAAGAATCTCACATTAAATGAACAAATACAGCATTATATAGCAAGAATAACCAAGAATAAAGGCATTGATGAAATAAGAGCAAAACGAGAAGCGGAGGCAATTATTAAAGGCAAACGTCTAGTTGCCGAAGGTGAATATGCTATTTTAGAAACGACCGATGAAACAAGTGCGACACTGCAATATTACGTGCGGAATAATGATATTTGGATTCTTGATGATACAATTGACCCTGAAACATTGGCCGACGATATGAATATGTTATGTAATTTAAATGAGAAATGTATTGCTGTGAAAGATACTTGCCAAGATCAGACAACTGGTGCGAATGAACTGAAAAAACAGAACTTGAAACTACTGCTTGCCGAATTTGAGAATAATTTAACCGTAAATAAAGATATTGTTGGTAGTCGAATCGATGATGAATTTGCGAGTGCCGACGGGCGTATGGATATGCTGAAACAACTACAATTCATGCAGCTTTATAAATACGAGACGAAGAAGATCGCCTTAGCCAATTCATTAGAAGCCGGAGTAGAAGTAATAACATCGCCATACGCTGGTCTGTTGAGTAATATTATAGGTCAAAGCGATGTTAGCAAACGGTATTTGGATATTACGAAATTTGTCATAGCATTTACTCGGGAAGGACTTGTGGAAAATAGTGAATCACCCTATTGGCTCTATTGTGTTAAAACCAATCAAAAACTGTTACCGACTTTTATTCATAAATTAGCTTATACATTCGTCAATGGTGGCGATTTTCTCAATATGTTAAATCAAATCTGCTCGGAACAAGGGAAGTTGAGCGATGATGGTGATAAATGGGTAGATGAACATAGTGGGCAAACTATTAAAATGATTGAATTGAATGCTGATGAAGAATATAATGAAGAAGGCTTTAAAATTGTTACCCGTTCAGTGATGGAAATGGATGCAGGTGAATTGGTAATGCAGGCGGCCATGTCGGTGGGCACAAACGTAGTAGGCACTAATGCTCTGGCACCTGGCAATGCACCGGGCTCCGGAGCCCCTCGTAAATATGCTACACCTGATGCTACTAAAATCTATAATGTGATTGATACGATGTGCACCAATATGGGTATTATTCTAGAAGACCAGAAAGATTTTATTGTTCGCAACACTTTGAAACAAATCAGTAATACGAGTGTGATGCCCTCCAAAGCGGCTTATGATAAATTATTGGCTATGTCGGCTGCCAAAGGCAAAACAATGGATACCTACGAAAATGCTTTCAATTCCACTTTACTCTATTTGACACTTGCCTACTATTTAATCGCTATTCAAATTAGTATTCCACCAATCAAAACCAAAACTACTTTTCCAGGCTGCAAAAAAGCTTTTATAGGCTTTCCAGTCGACGGAACCGATAGCATGAAAGGTTTAAATTATGTGGCCTGCGTAGCACAAAAGATGAAGAATGTAGCCGCTCTACCCTGGTCTTCTATCGCTAATCGTAATGCGACGTTTATCGCAAAACAAATAGAAATAAATATTACGAAATATATTTTACCTACAGAAGACGTGCAAAATGGAATCAAGGAAGTGAAACTTTATCTCTCCGCTAACCCCGATCTGGACGTACCGGCCGAACATAATGTCACCAATTGGCAGAATTTTTTACCGCCGCTCAAGGCTTTGAAAATTGGTAGCATACAAGATGTTGGCGATGTCTTTAAATCGCGTCTGTCAGACAGTTTACGCAAAGGCTCTGGTGACCAGCAAGATTATATCTTGGAAGTGCAGTCGAAAATGATGGCGTTTTCATTCAATATTATCGATCTAATTGAAAAAACCATAAGAGGCGAACAAGCAATTTTACGCAGCAGTGGCGGCGAACCTTTTGTAGAAAACGCTTGCTGCGAAGTAGGTGAGAATAATACTATTATGTATTTTGTCAAGAAACAGCCGGAAATTGCGATCTTAAATAATAAAGTTGTACGCTTAAGTGATATTTTTGATGATACGATGCTGATGAGCAAAGCCGCCTTATTATATGATCCTCGTAATACAAAACGGCTTTTAAGAGAAGTGGATCCTAATTTTTCAGAAGAAACCATTTACCAAGCTTTTATCGTCTATTGTAAATTCAATTCTTTCGTCCCATTGAGTGAAAATTTAAAAGCGATTTGCCCGACAAAACCCGACGATTTTGATATGAATGATTCTTTGGAGGAAAGTATTAGAAAATTGAAGAGTAATGCCAGAAATTATAACGAGAGTTCCTTACAACAATTATTAGAAGTAATTAACAATAGCACGAAACAACCTATTCCATTTATTGAGAAGAAAATTACGAATGAAGAGAGATTGAACACCATTTTAGTAAAATTAGACGAAGAAAATGCTCGTCCATCTCTCTTCCGAGATGCTTTCACGGACGTTTTAAACCATTTTGAAATAAACGCACTCATGGAAGATAATACCGAAATGCGTAAGTTCAAAAACATCTTGGCGAAATTAAACGAAGATATGGAAAAACAAGTGATGGAATTTGTCGCTAATTACAGTGTTAATATCAAGGGCGAAAGTTTAAGAAATTTCCGAAACTGTTTGAGTAAAATTATGCAGTTTAAAGAAACCGGCGATAATCTCTTTCTGGGGAAGAAAGAAGAGACTGGGTACAAGATGATTAATTTCATGAAGAAAACAATGCGGTGCTTGACAAAAGAATTTCCAAATATTATTCTGAATAAGATTAACTATGAGAATGGTACAACTGTGCCGAAACATTGGCTTTTATCCCAAAAACATCAATCTGATGTAAAGGAAATTATTAAAAAACACTATATAGATTTGAATGGTTTTTACGATGATGCACAAATTAATCTGATGATGGAGAAATTAAAGACGAGCGGGGATGATATGAATGAACTGGCGCAAAATACACTGTTTTATTCACCGGTCGAATTGAAAACGAAACATATAACAAACAGCGGAAAGAAAAGTTCAGGAATTGAATTAGTTACACCTGCTATGGCAATGGCAGAGGAAGAAGAGCGAAAAACCGGGCAAGGAGCACACACACAGGGAGCACACACACAGGGAGCACCAACACAAGGAGCCAAAAAAAAGGATATAACATATAAATATTCAGCCTTTGACCTGGATTTGACTAGTGCACTCTTCAAGTTTTACTTCTTCAGTATCTTAACTGATCTAGTCGCCTTACAAGCAGACAAAGATATTTTACATTTACCTTTATTGAAATTACAAGAGTCCTCTTCTACAGATGAAGACGAAGATTTGTTTATGTCCAAAGCCGTAGAAATGGAAGTTCTTGTCGGTAATCAAGCAGAATTAGCTGAAAAAATATGTAATATTATTGTCTGTTTTACAAATTTAATCTGTAAAGATAAGAGCGCCATTGATTATAATTATAAGAGTTTGATGGAACTCATTATGCGGTCAAAAGAAAAAGAGAAGGATGAGATTACGGATTATCTGAAAAACATGACGGTAGAAGAACGTGAAGTCGAGAATCTATTCAAAGGTAGTAAATTAGGCCGCTGGAGTAAAGGTGATCAAAAAGGTATTAGAATTTATGATAAAGATACTTATGATGAGGAGAGAGGAGAGATGGAACAAATGGCTTTAAGAGAAGCGCAACTGAATAAACGCAGTGTTGTGACAGATATGAATAGAGATATATTTTCTCTGGAAATGTTGTCAACAGAATTATCAGATGATCAGATTGATAGAGAGGATAATACGATTACTTATATGGGTGAAGATGCCGAACCAGAAGATTATGGTATGGACGGTGATGAGAATTTCTAATAATAAAATAAACAGATGATGCATATTTTATGATTTTATATATTTTAAGCCAACCGATAAAGCGCCAACAAACCACCAGTGGTACTAATATTTGACATGAAAGTATAATAACTTTCGCGTCCTTTAAAAGGATTATGATACAAGGCAGTAGCCAAAATAGTAAACCAAATCAAAGTGCACACGGCTATTTTGAATAAAGGATATAAGGATGCTTTATTACTGTACGTATAAGCCATGATCACCATAGGTGCAGAAAATTCTATAAGAATAGCGCCAATAATAATAAATTGAGCTAAAGTCAACGGAAACTTGAACTTCTTTGCGAACTTAGCAGTGGAAATAGGAAAGCGATAAATTTTTTCAAAACTGCTTAAGAAAAACATTGCAGTGATGAGAACGGATGGGAGAAACATAGGGAGCATTATATATATATATGCTAATAATTATTTTCAATAATATTTAAAGAATTCCCCATATGATCTATGTTTCATATGTTCATGTAAACGAACATTAATCGTATAGTGAAATATATCATAACTGCGATAAATATCACGTTCATTAACCAGTAAAAAATTCCTCTCATTCACTGTTTTAATTTCAATATAATTATTGCGATGAGGTAATATACGGAAATAAGGTAAATTATCAATAACTATAATACCGCATTTCCAAACAGGCGACCTTAAAAGTGCAATATTAATTGGCGTATATTTAAAATCCACGTGCTTATTTAACTTTAATTTACTATTTGTAAGCATTAATCCACCTCGTAATACAATATTTGACATATTTTAATGTGTATTAATAATAATATATTTTTAAATTATATTATTATATAATGAATCCACGCTGGGTCAGGCATAATAAAGTATCTGTAGCAATTATTCTCTATATTATTTTATTCGCACTGATTAATCTAGTAAAGCCGGCCTTTATGTATAATCCAGATGGAACAATCAAAGAATTTGGCGTCGGGTTTCGTAAAAAAACAATTATACCGATTTGGCTCATATCCATATTTTTAGCAATTATTGCTTACTTTAGTGTTATGTATTATACGTCTGTTTATAGGTAACACGTTTATGCATTTTGAACATATGTCGGCTCATTAGCTGACTTGGAATCTTTATCCTTCTTCTTTTTCTGTTGATCAGCTTCATATTTATCATATCGGTCTTTCATTTCTTTCGGCGATCTAGCGCATCCAGTATTGATAATGTAATTATAACTAATGGAAGTCACTAGAAAACCTGTCAATAAATTCCAAACATATTCCGATATTGTATATTTCATATTAACAAAATGATAGAGTTCGTTTTTATGTTTTTGGGAATGTTCCAAGTCATATCCTTCTTTTAATAGCTTAACATCACTCGGGTCTTTGATAATTTTTCCTTTCATTAATTTATCCCAAGCTTTATCGAATACTGGTCTTTCAAAAATAGGTTTACCGTTTATTTTATAAGTCGCTTTGTACTTGTCTTCGTCAGTAGCTTTTATTGGTTTAGTTTTTTTATCATCTTCAAATTGGGGTACTCCTTTATCATCGAGTTTTTGCATAAACGTTTTACCCGATTCGGCATATAATTCATTAATAAAGAGAGAATTATCAGAACGGATACTTTCTAAAGCCTTAGAAGCTTCAGTCGTTAAATCTTTCGGCTGTTCTACTAATAATGCTTTCATTAATTCAGGCAAGCCCATTAATTTCGCTACCAAATAACCGAAGGTATTAGCAAAAGGTGCCATCCATCCGGGAAACATCATCAAGAATAAATGCAATACACCAAAAAGCAATAGCCATGGCACAAGCGTGACAAACATGGTTGATCTCCATTGACTAACGCCGCATAATTGTTGACTTAATGTCAGATTGATAAAATATTCACCGACAATCACAAATAAGGCATAACATATTTTAGCAATTAATCTTTGATGCGAATCAGTTAAAAAAATACCAATAACACAATAAATCGAGGTGGCAATAAAGAAAAATACCATTGCAATTGTCGGGTCCGGAGTAGGGTTATCAGGATCTTTTGGCGGATTATTTAAAATTTTAGGCATCGTATAGATATTATAAATAAATTTATTTGAAGTAATAAATGTATATATATATATTTTTACTTTAGTGCAAAAATATGTAAAAAAATTATAAGCATATTAATTAATGATTACATCTAACATTATTGCGGCACCTAGATTAATCGAACCCGGAGTAAGATATTTTTTAAGTGGAACGCTTAAAGAATGTCGGAAATTTAAAGATAATCATACAAGTATATTTTTTAACTTTTATATGGCGGGAATTTTGTTTGTTGTTATTGGTGGATTTTTACTTTTTCGGTATAGAGGTAAATTAACTCCGGCCGAGATTGAACTTAAAAAACGGAAAAAACATGAATATATTATCAACAAGTTGAATCAAATCGCCTATTTAAAGAAGCATCAAGATTTACCCGAAGGAATGATAACAGGCTTGCCAAGATTTAGCTATTAGATCAAAATAAAACGACACCTTTTATATTTGATAAATCAGGGTTATATTTATAACATGTGTATCCACACATTAACATCGTTATTAAATAAAGTATGAACAATAGTGGTATATGCTTCTTGATTACGTTATAGTAATTATAAAATATATATTGAGCTATTACCATACCAACACCTCCTACAATAATTGTATCATATAATAATGCGGATACATGCTTGACCGCTTTATCGAATAAACTAAACAAACCACAATCCCATAATGCATTTAAAGCAGTTGTAAACAAAAACCCTTCTTTTATTGATTTATGTTCACGAATGATATAATAGTAAAGAAAAATTGGGAAAGGTATATAACCAAGTGTGTATATAAGAATATTTTTTAGAGATAATTGATTTTTGTCATTTTTAAAAAAATTAAATTTATAACCTTGAATATCTGACACCATATCTAGATAATAATTACATTCGAAAAGTAATAATATATGCTGTATTGTTATAAATAATAAAACAAAAATAATTACATGTTTATAATTCATATATAAATTATTGATAAAATTAATTATTAGGAGCAAAATAGTTAGGATTACTTACACTTACATTTTTTTTCGTGATAATCTCCGCCGGTACCGCAAAGAGTTCTTCACTCGTTTCGGTATATAATACTTGTGAAGGAACCGCAAATACCTCTTCATTTAACCAGTTGTCATTAGTAACATCTAAATATGCTGTTTCTGCATTTACTTCGGTAGTCGGTTTATTATATAAATCATATGCGGGTTCTGTTTTTGTTAAAAGATTTGGTACACGATAAGGGTCAGACATATATGGCACAGGCTTTGCATACAGGTGCGGTGGAAGCGGTAGCTTCGCATACAACGGCGGCGGTCCATCCTCCTCTGCTTTTACATCAAAATAGATAGATGTCGTTTCTCGATTTTTTGCCAATAGTGCAGCCATTAATCGCTCTTCATCTTTTATCGCTCTTTTCGCATCGTTAATGACCGCTTTCTTCAATATGCATTTTATACAAGCACAAATAGATAAAGCAGCTATTGCAGCAGCAGCAAATAGACCCAGACCAATATAAGCTGCCATTGCCGCATTAACTCCGTCGGGTTCTTGAAAGGGCCCTATCTCTAGCGGATCACTAATCGAATATAATGTTTCACTAGTAAAAACAATAAGCCGCACACGATAAGATAATGCCGGATCTATGAAAGTATTATTCAATAAACTATTGGGATTTATTTTTCCATCACCTATAACGAATTTACCGCCGCCTAGTAAACCGCCTTGTGTAGAATTAATCGCAAACCGTTTCTTCATGGTTAAATAAGGCACATAAACGAGACTAATATTTCCGTCGGTATTATTTAATTCTAATATGTAATTATTGTTCGTCAAATTTTGGTCATTCGTTGGTAAAAATACAGTCGGATCAAACATCGGCGTGCCAAGCTCGCAGGGTGTCGGGCAAATACCGCCACAAACAGTACCGGTAAAAATACTCCGAAAAGTATAGCCAATAATATGTTCCTGACAAGGATTGGAGAAATTATATGCTCCAAAGAATCCTCTAATGCCTTGTGCGGGAAATGGCAGTTCAGGAAAATCAGAATTATTTACAGGTACATGGACTACTACTGAAGACGTTTGATTGCCTTTATAGGGTTCGGCCACGATCCAAACTTTGGTAATAATACCCGTTTCATTAGTTAATGAAGTCCAACTAACGGTTATATTGGTCCTTGTTTGAGAGATTAGGATGAGCTTGGGAGGATTAAGCGGAGCACTCACTCGTGTTTTTAGCTGTATGCTGGTGCCCGGACCTAGACCTGGTGCGGCTGTCATGGGATAAATGGTAATATTATAATTTGTATCCGGAGTCAATTGTGAAAGAATGATGGTCGTATCATTATGAAAGAGAGAAAAATCTTTAGAAGGAACCAGAGTAAGATTAACCTCTGGTCCATAAGTAATAAAAGAACGCTCTTCTTGCCGATAATCTACTTGATAGCCAATAATTTCGCCATGTTGTTGGACTATCTCAGGCGGGTCCCAGTGTACCTGTAATTTTGATTGTTCATTATTGGCTTGTGACACGACATCGAGGCCTATAAAATACTTTACTAGATTTTGCACTGGACCCGTCGGTACTGCAGGATTAGTCGTGAAGCTGCCTAAGCGAATTGGCTGGAAGATATAGGTCTGGTCAATAATTTCAAAAATAACTTGTACGGAATAAGTGACAGCGGCTTCTAAATTCAAAAGAGTGAACGTATAAGTTTGTGTAGGTGAAACTGTGATGATAGATGAAAAAAAGGTTATGGCAGGGTCAGCATAAAGATTCGACACTAAATCATTTCTGGTCGTGATTAAAACTGCTGCCTGTATCACATTATTAATCGGGATTGTATAGCAAGAATTAGAGTTATTCTGAAAGGTACAGGTGAAGGCACTCTTTGTTATAGAACTGTTAAATTGTCCATTGTAAATAACGACAATTTTATCTAGTCCGAGTATAAGCGGTAACAAAATATGTTTTGCATCAGCAATCCCAGCCGTATGAGCAATAATCAGTTGATCATTGATATAAATTTGGCAAATATTTGAGCATGAATAATCTAAAGGAAAAGAGGCCAGAAAATTGGTTTTAATGACTACGGTTGTCTCGTGCGCAGAAATATTCACAAAATCAATTGTAGTTAAACCAATTGGTTCACAATGAGCAAATCCTGATCCTAGAGCAAAAGTTCCGCTTGGACACGGTAAACAGCTGGTGGATGCATTCTTTTCTGTAAACATGCCGGGTGCACAAAGTTGGCACATGGTTTTTCCACTAACATTTAACCAAGACCCCGCTAAACAAGGTTGACTCGTAGAAAATCCCGGTAAAGGTGTATAGAAGCCGGGTGGAGTTTGTAGGCAAAAAGAACTGTTTATGGAACCGACGAGGGAATTATATGTGCCGGCTGGGCACGAGTGACAACCCGTTTGTTTACTATTATTTTGATAGGTGCCAGTAGGGCAAATGATATAATTCGTCGAACCATTTATATTACTATAAGTGCCGAGCGGAGTAGAGTTACAGACCAGAGAAGTATTCGCTCCGACCACAGCAGAATAGGTTCCTGCCGGACAAAGCAGACATAATTGTATATTATTTGCACCGACTAGAGATGAATATGTGCCCGCTAGACAGGGTATACATACGGTTTGTTTCGCATTATTTTGATAAGAGCCGCTGGGACATGCCATGCAAAAATTTGAGCCAATTTGCGGTTGATATTTTCCCGGTACACAGGCAATACAAGCATTATAATTAGCGGAGCCAAGCAGATTATTTGCGGTTCCCGCTGGACAAGCAATAGAGGTCGATTGACCGAGTGTATCTTGATAAAACCCGACGAAAGCTACGATACAATTAAAAGCGCCGGAGGCAGGGGCGTATGTGCCAGGCAGACAAGGTAAACAATCGCTTTTATTGAAAGAACCGGTTTGGTTGTTATAAAACCCTGAATTGCAAGTAGTACAATTTATGGTGCCGGAGTTTTCACTATAAGAACCGGGCGCACATTGTGTTACATTGATAGAACCGGGTAAAGGCGTATAACTGCCAGGTGGATTGAGGGTGCAATTATTTGGTGTGCCACTAATAGCAGTAAAAGTGCCGGCTGGACATAAGGTGCATTGCGGTGAACCGGCTGCGGAGAAAGAACCGGGTAAACATTTAATACAGGCATTTATGGAGACTTGATTTATATTCATATTCGCCGTTCCGGCCGGACAAAGAGCACAGCTAGTTTGAGCTAATAAATTATTATACGTGCCGTCTAAGCAAGGCATACATTCATTATTTCCGTCATCATAAGTGCCGAGTGGACAAGCCGTGCAAACCGTCGCACCAGCATCTGAGTAATAACCCGGCAGACATGTTATACAATGATTTACAGCAGTCATACCGATTTGATTATTTGCTGTACCAGCCGGACATAATTTACAAGCGATAGAACCAAGTGTATCCGCATAGGTGCCTGTCTGACAATTGGTGCAATTATTCAAGCCAAAAGTTGCTTTACCTACGGCGCATTGTAAACAAGTTGCAGAACCGGCCGCTGAGATGGCTCCATTCGCACATGTTACGCAAGAAGGCGTTTGAAAGACTGAAAAATGATTTGGATTAGCCGTATTTGGTGGGCACAAAAGACACGATGGATTGATAGTTGCACTACAGTTTGAAGTTAAATAAGCACCGGGACCACAATCGTTCAAACAAGGTTGACAAGACGAATCATCGCCAAGTGATTTATAAAAGCCGCTTAGACAAGCAGTACAAATAGGTGTGCGAATACTACTACAAGGTAGATCAAATTCAAAGCCTGGTGCACAACTAGCTAAACAGGGTAGGCACAAGGAACCGTCGCTAAGCGATTTATAGGAACCCGAAGGGCAAGGAATACAGATAGGATTTACAGCGGGTGTGCAAGCTTGGTTGAGTTGAAATCCGGCTTGACAATTGGCTAAACAAGGTAAGCAAGGTGAACCGTCGCTCAGTGATTTATAGGAACCCGAAGGGCAAGTAATGCAGATCGGATTTACGGCAGCCATACAAGCTTGATTGAGTTGAAATCCGGCCGGACAATTGCTTAAACAGGGTAAGCAAGCGGACCCATCGTTCAGCGATTTATAGGAACCGGCAGCGCAAGGGAGACAAACTGAATTACTGGAAGAACTACATATATTATTTATCTGATAACCGGCGACACAACTCGTAATACAGCTTAAGCAAGGGGAGCCATCACTGAGCGATTTATAGAAACCCAACGGACAAGTGATACAAAATTTATTGGCTGTCCCTAGACAATTACCGGCTAACATTTGACCAACCGGACACGTATTCGTACAGGTAGTACATTGTCTATTGGATGAAGATGTACAAGGGCCTGTTTCATACGCAGAACCGCTCGAACAGACTAAGCAAGCGGTGCAACTACTCGGCGAGGCCAAATAATAGCCGCTATTACAAGTAAGACATTGACTATTGCTGGCCGATGAACAGGTCGGTACTGTAAGACAATTTGTAATAGGTGTGCAACTGGTGCAAACAATATCCGCATTTGGTGTGCAGGCACTAGCAACAAACTTACCAGAGGAGCAAGAAGAACAGCCTGAGCAACTACTTTGACCACTGTTCGTCGCAAAAGTGCCTCCGGAGCAAGCCGCACACGATGTCGAGCCAGCGCTAGCTGAAAAGGTACCAATGGAACAAGCGGAGCAGCTGGCAGAACCGGACGAAGTGGAGAAAGAGCCGCTAGGACAGATGGTGCAACCCCATAAACTGGTACTGGAAACGCCGACATTTGGATTACTATTATATCTATAACCTGGCGGACAATTAGTACATTGATTGGAGCCAGAAAAACAAAACGAACCGCTTGAACATTGTGGGGTATTACAAGGTGGCGGTGGAGGCGTTGGCGGCGGACCATATTGAGCCAATGCTCCGCCGATGAAACTTATCAATAGCATAACAAGTTTCATTTTATAATAGTTAGGTATATTATTTTTATATTGTGTAAAAAAAATACATTATTTTTCTATGTAGTCAAGCGATTAATCCAACCGCAGAATCCTCGTAACTTCTCTTCATTGGGAGAGATAATAAACATGGTTCCTTTCTCTTCTCCCAGTTCTACTTGTCCTTGCATAGTTAATTCGAAAAAGTCTTTATATTCGCTCTTCAAGCCAAGTTTTATGTAATTGAACGTATTAATCGTAAAAGTAATAGGTGTGATATTATCATTTATGACCGTATATTGTTTAGAATTGTCACCGGCATAATTTACCAACGCAGGTAATGACCATATAAATTCATTAATTTTTTCTACCTGATACTCTTCGGTCTTTTTAATAACTTGCCGCTTTTTGATTTCATCATAATACATTGAGAACATGTTTCCTATATATACGTATCAATATATATTTTTTATATTTATTTTAATAATATATTTATAGAATAAGTATGGATACAACACACTATTATGAACTTAAGCAAAAATATCAGGAGAGAATAGATAATAAAAAGAGGAAAATCAGAAAGGATAACGACTTGACTATAAAAGAAAAACGAGCCTTGTATAAAAAAATCGTACCCAAATGTGTTAACTGTGACAAACCAGGTGGCACGCTGTTTGAAGAGAAGAATGACATGTTAAAAGCAGTCTGTGCAAGTAAAACCCCTTGTAATTTAAACATTAATATAAAACGTGTACATTATGACAATATGCGGAATTTAGAGATTGAAAATGATAAAGTCAGTGAAAACTTGAAGATGCGCATTATTATGACAAAATTAGATTACTTATTCGGCATTAATAACAATAAAGAGGATATTATAGAAAAATTTAATGAATTGAAAGAAAAACTGTCAGCCGTAACGGAAAAACAATTAGTAATCAACAAAAACTACGGAGATATCATAAGCGGCATTAACCGGGACCCTTTGTTAAATGACGCAAATGCGGATTTAGCAATTGAAATCGATGAATTGAAGAAATTGTACGCAGAATATTCGGCGGATCATTTGCCAACCTATCTCACAGATATGATTGAAAAGTATATCACGAAAATTTTACCCTTAACCGAAAATATTCGTAAATTAAAATATGGCTATTATGAAGTCGAGCGCGACGCAGATGATATATATACTTTAGTAGCGAATCCCTTTCGATTTGAACAAATAGAACAGGAAAGAAAATAAAAATTACGATTATAAAATTATATGCGTTATATGTATATGTTTTTGAAGTATATTTCCATCAAAGTATTTATAGCTAGTTTATGTATTGGTTTATTATTTGCTTATTTATCCACACCCGAACCAACCATTATCCATGTCTATCCTACACCCGATAATGTAGATCAATTGGAATATGTAGACAAGGCGAACAATTGTTTCAAATTCAAATCGACTGAAGTCAAATGTCCTTCAGATATAGGTTCTATTAAAAGTATTCCAATACAAAAATAATTATAATAAAAAATAAAGATGATTATATATAGATAATGGTTAAAAAAAAAATGGGAGTAATGAGAATGCTACACACTGATAATGGGAGATATGCTATTTCATTTATACTCGGTATGGGTCTAGCGAGTTTATTTAGAAAAATATGTAAAGATCGCAACTGTTTAGTATTTAAAGCGCCGCCCTTAGATGAAGTCACCAAGAATACGTATGCTTATGGGGACAAGTGTTATACGTTTAAAGAAACGTTGACCAAATGCAATCCGGAGAATAAAGAGAAGATTACTTTTGAATAATCTATTTTTTGTAAATATTAGTACGACGGCCTTTTTTAATATTTACTCCACCAATTGATCCATATCGATAGGTTTCATTTTCCAAGTTTTTCGAATTATTTTTTCTAGTCAATCTGCTTTGTGTTTTTTTTGAGCCCATCGTTTTTTTATTACCGATGCTTTTAGTGCCTGTACTTTTAGTGCCAGTGCGGTTAATTCGGCTAGCTCTTTGTATTATATTATATCGTTTTTTCCCACTATTAAATAAGAAATCATCATTACAACTTGCTGTTTTGTTATCTTTATTTTTACATATAGGAAAATTATTATTAGGATATTTATCAAGCGGTATATTTGACATAATATTTTTCTTTCTCTCTATGATAAATAAAGGCGCACTGGGTTTATATTTTCTTATAAACTTTTCACATAATTCTAACGCTTTATAGGCAGTATAATATCTGATTTCTTGACTCACTGCTGCGGTATCACTTCTTCTATTATATGCACCATTAGAAGCGGTATCATACCAAGTCTTACAAAGATTCTTGAACTCACTATTATTATTTTCAATGCATGAATTAATCGATTCTGTTGTATAAAAAATATTATCATTATTATCATATCCAGCAATACCTATAAAAACTTCACCTAACATATCTGCATGGTCATTGTATGGCATCGCATTTCCGGTGACCGAAATGGCAATTGTCGCATTAGAATTATTTAAAACACCAATTGACATTTCAGCGGCACAGGTGTGTGTATAAACATCCTCTACTTTTACTCCATTAAATACTCTTTTTGCATCGGTATCATAAACACCAAAACAACCATATTTTAAACGTCCTTCCCACGGAATATCTACTAATGTTGACATAATTAAACCCGCAGTAAGACTTTCTGATGTTGCTACCTGTAAATTTCCATTTATTTTATTCATAGAAACTAATAAATTATATGCCGCTAATTGTGCTTTTTCTTTAAGTTCATTGATAGAATCTATATCTTTAGCTTCTGGTTTTAATTCTTTATAAGAAGGTATGCTCATATATAAGGAATAATATTTTTTATATAGAATAATGCGTATATGAAATAATGCGTCTATGAAATAATGCGTATATGAAATAATGCGTCTATAATTTAATATATTAGTGACTTTAATATATTAAATGAATATTGGCACAACCAGTATTGATTCTTTACCGCTTTCTCCGCAAAGTGGCGAAAATATTCGATTAGATACTTATGAAAAAAATGTGCAAATGGGTAATCCTTCACAAGCCCTGCAACAAGAGCGTGACAGTGATCCGATGGCCATGCAAAAGAATTTGAACCAATTTGTTACCGGTATTCAACAAGCCAGTGCCGCCGGTTTAACGAATTTACCTTCGAGAGATATACCGCAAAACCAAGCACATATTGCTCAAGATGCCTATGTCCAACCGAATTATATACCCCAGCCTCAGCAACAAGACGGACAACTGCAAGGCGACTATATTCGTGAACAGCAAACAAACGACGAAATTATTCGAGCCCAAGCCCAAAAACAGGAAAAGAAAAATTCAGTGGATGCTCTGTATGATGAATTACAGGGCCCGCTCTTAATTGCGGTCTTATATTTTATGTTTCAATTACCTGTCGTGCAAAAACAATTATGTAGAATAATACCGGCTCTTTTTAATAAAGCCGGTAATCCAAATCTCTCTGGCTATATTTTTACCAGTATGGCTTTTGCAAGTGTTTATTTTTTATTAACCAAGAGTATGCGATTTTTAGAGAAATAAAACAAATTTATTATTATAATGTATAATGTATTCGACATCACCGACAAATATTAAAACTGAGCTGTTTAAAAATTTTATATTAGGCGGTTTGACAATTGCGTCGGTAAGTTATATGGCTACTTTTTTAAACCCAATGATTGCTTCAATATGGTGGTCTTATCCTGTTTCTATTATTCCTGTTCTTTATTTTATGAAACAAAACGGAGTAAATAATTCCCACATGTCGAAATTTATGTTAGGTATTACGGTTGTATCATCACTAACTGTAATATGTTGCTATTTATTGAGTTTTTATATAAAAAATACTAAAGAAGGAATAACATCGCCGATCATTAAAGCTTCTTTATTTTGGATAATTAGTAGCGCATTATTTTTCTTTATTGTCAAATATTACGGCAAAGAATCGTATTTTGCATAATTAGATATAAATAATTTCATTTCGAAAGCCATTGCAATACCCTTGCATCGCAATGGCTTTATCATAATCATCTAATTCATTTTGCGTGTCGAAAGACATCAATTTCCATTGAGAGCAATCATAATTACTCGTTTTATCTAATTCACTTTCGCAATGACATAGATCATCACATAATGTATCGAGAGGTGTATCTAATAGATCGTCTTGATAAGTGTCAATGAAATCTGTACTATTATCTCTTTCTATTTTTTCAAGGGCGCTCCGGAGTTGTGATTTAGTACCCGAGAAGATATAATGAGTGTTTTTATTTAATACTTCCGGTCGGGTAAAACACATGTAGACTTTCTTTTCCGGTCCCCTTTCCTCTGCCTCTTCTGTCTCAGGCTCTAACCATTCATGCGGAGAAATCGCCATTGTGAAGAGAATAATTATAAAGAGAAATAGCGTGAATAAGGCATGTTTATTTTCATCTATATTCGAAAGAACTATAAATCCAAAGGCAATCAACATGATTTGGTGTATAGGTATTGTTTTATATACATGCTTTTTTTTTACGTCTTGCTCTTGCACCTGCTCAGTCTGCTCTGCAAACCTGCTAACAAACCAGCGGTGATTGTCCAGTGTTCTGATACTCGGTATGATGTAATGCAATATGGCGTGTGAAAGCGGTATTTGCGTCATTGGCGCTCGTAAGATTGTTTCGGTAGAAGTATAAATTTCCGAATTGCATAAATTCTCTAATTCAAATTCAAATTTATAACCTTGTTTTGTGAAAGAGGCCATTTCAGGTATACAGCCGATAATATAATCGATAACATACTGAAACGTAAGAGTTTTGTCCAATGGCAGTATATATAATTTATCGTCCCATCCTAACTCAATATAGAATTCTTTTTTGGCAGGACATTTGAACAACTCTATGAGTGAATTGCCTGAATATGTAACATTCGATTGAACTAATGGAAATTCAATTTGCATAACTTGATCCATTTCCTCATTGTTTTGATCCATGAGGTATTTATACATGGTGGCTCTAACGGATTGGGCTTGTATCTGCGACATTCTTTATACTTGTTTAATACATACTTAAACATAATATTTAATGATTTCAATTTTTTTATAATTAAAGCGTAATTCATTCAAATTAATTATAAGAGACGAAACTATGGAGAGTGATATTTCTCAAAATAAAACAGTCGGCGCAGCTAATGAAATGGCCGGCGCCGGCGCAGCTAATAAAATGGCCGACGCCAGCGCAACCGCAAATGTACAACTATTGAATCAATATATTCGTGCCTTAATTGTCAATATAAAACCGGATAATATTCAAACCAGTATTAATTTAATTTTTGATAGCGGGGCTGTCAACGGTGTATTGGGTACAGGTGCCGCACTCTATATACATAATTTAGAACAACTTGGTTACTTCAAGGTTAAAAAAGTATCAGGATGTAGTATTGGTTCTCTCATTGCTTTATGGTATATATGTGATTGTCCTGAAGAAATGTATAATTTTTCTGATACATTGTTTAACTATTACAAAAAAAATAAGAATTTCTACATGTATGAATCGATCCTGAGAGAAGTCGTTTATCAATTATTTCCACATGGTGATGATATGAGTAAAATTAATGGTCGTCTTTATATTAATTATTACGATACAAAGAAATACAAGAACCGAGTTATTTCTCATTTTAAAAATAGAAATCATTTAATCAAGTGTATTTTAAGATCATCACATGTACCTTTTTTGACCACTAAGGACCATAAATATCAAGGGCGATATGTGGACGGAATTGTTCCGCATTTTTTTACAGGCGAGGAAGGTACCAATTTATTTATCAAATTAATAAATTTTACAGATCCATTTAACTGCTTGAATGTCAAAATGGAGCAAAATATATATTCACGATTATTACGTGGTATTGTAGGTGTCAATGATTTTTTTGTTAATGGAAAATCCGAATTATGTAGTTATGTTAATGATAGAAGTTATTTAACCTTTATAGAAATGTATACAAGAAAACAATTCGTTTTTTTCATTCTCTCCTTGATAGAATGGACTATCCTTATCAAAAAACATATACCAGAAAGTATTCAAAATACGATGCTTTATAGTAAAATATTAGCATTAAGTAAGTCATTATGGCATTCTTTACAGAATAAACTGGTTTAATTTTATATTTAATATATATACATGGCTGATCAAGAAGATGAGGAGAGAGATGTTGATCTAGATTATAGTGCAGAACCCGATGATGAAGCACAAGAGCCTGTAGAAGAAGATACAGATGAAGGTGAAGAAGAAGACGATGCAGAAGAAGAGGAAGATACTGAAGAGGAAGAGGAAGATAATGATGAAGATACAGACGAAGAAGAAGAAGATACAGACGAAGATACAGACGAAGATACAGACGAACCAGACACAGGTGAATCAGAGGAAGTGGCTCCGGAAGAGAATGTACCAGAAGAGGGGGTTTCTCCCCCTGTTACACCGCCCCCAGCACCGCCTGCAGAGCAACCGCCACCTCCTGACCGAGGCTTTGTACGACAAAATGCAGTAAGACCGGAAGAAGAAGGAGAAGCACCATCACCAATTCAATTTGAAAATATAGAAGAAGAGCCCCCTGCTGAAGAGGTTGTTGAACCCCTTGCAGAAGAAGTTGTTGAGCCCCCTGTTGTAGAAGCCCCTTCTGAAGAGGGGGTTGAGGGGGATAATCCCCCTGAGGCACAGCCCCTTGCTTATGAATATGATTTACCAGATGATTTTAATTATGCCACCTATAAATTACCAGTTGGTATAGAAGTAGAAGAAGAAACATATGCAAGGACAAATTATGGTTCGCAAGACAATGCTGTTCAGCGTGATAAATCGTCAGAATTAATATTAGCCAACAAAGACACAATATATGTCGGTTTAAATCTATTTGAAGAGGATTTAACAAATCTAAATTTAGATAATAAGGTATTCATCAGTTGTATTTTTGCTGGTGCGAATATCACGAAAACTAGTATGCGAAAATGTGTCTTATATAATTGTAATTTAACTCGGGCTGATATGACAGATATAAATTTGTCTGGTTCCTTCATTTACAATTGTAATATGAGTGATGCGATATGCAGTAATGGTAATTTTTCAAATATTTATTGTAAATATCCCGACGTTGACGATTTTGAAGAAGACCCTGACTGGTTTGATGAACGTCCTTTTCTCCAAGAAGTTGTCATTAATCGTCAAGGGACGCCTGGTCAACTACCAGAAATAGAGGATAGAGATGAAAAAGTTGTTCAGCTGAACCGTGCTAGATTAGTAAGAGCAAGTTTCAATAATGCAGTTCTCGATAATGTGTCATTTATGGATGCGAAAATGCAGTATGCCACCTTATTATCGACGTCTTGTAAGAATGCGTCTTTTGAATATGCAACCTTACATGAAGCGAATTTTACAGATGCCAAATGCTTATTTACGGTATTTACTGGTGCTAAAGCTAAACAAATTTGTTTCAATAATGCAACTTTAAACTATGCAAACTGTCGTGAAACGGATTTCCGGCATGGTGATTTTCGGCGTAGCACCTTGTTAAGAACAGTATTTGATTATAGTCGTTTAGATAAAGCCATTATACAAAATTGTGATGCTACTGGTGTTATTTTAACGGAAACGATTATGCGTGAATGTATTATCAGGGATACTGTATTTTTTACAGAAGACTCACCTGTTTCTAACTTAAGCGGGGTAAACTTGGTGGGTTCTATTTTAATCAACTGTAATTTAAAACAAGCCTCATTAACTAGGGCAAAATGTTGTGATGTTCAATTTATTGGTTGTAATTTAAATGAAACCCGAGTAATAAATGCCAGTTTACTCCGAACATCTTTTACTCGGTGCGATTTAGCTGGAATTAATTTGAATGGAACATTTTTGGATAATGAAATGTATACTAATTTTTATTCAACCGGAATTATTACAGATGATTGGGAACCACCTGAGGAAAGAGAACGACCATATATTGCAGCTGCGTGTGACCGTCGTCCACCGATTGAGCCACCAACTTTTGAAAACACTGTTGCTGAAGAATTAGACCCCTTATTTATATTACAAGAAGAAGGACCCACAGAGGGGGCACCAGCACGAGCTGAGGAGGGGGTCGAAGGGGCG
>Ga0209353_10000414_pt1 | contig 25990 bp, 8 predicted proteins | sample LauGreSpBDMM15SD_2_FD_187561 | JGI IMG/M metagenome (GOLD analysis project Ga0209353, IMG submission 187561) | Freshwater lake microbial communities from Lake Michigan, USA - Sp13.BD.MM15.SD (SPAdes) (version 2) | ecosystem: Environmental > Aquatic > Freshwater > Lake | place: Lake Michigan, USA... | reverse complement strand
TGTTCCAGGGTTTTCTTGGTAAGTTACACTTGCAACTCTAGTTCTTAAAAAGGTTTGTTTGATAGTTTCGCCTTCCCAGTGGATTTGAAAATTTGGCTCATCGTAATAGGTACGGGTAATCTGACGACTGATGCCACTATTTATAAAATTTTCTAGCAGGTCGTAGTTTACTTGGCTTTCGTATTTGCCACTTAATGGCAGTGGCGCCGTGCCTGGAATCACCAACTCTCCTACTTCTTTTATTCTACCGATTTCATCGTAAAGGGTATACGAATAGGCTTTTTGGGTAGGGTCTATGGGGGCTAGGTATTTACCTATATTAAACTGTTTGGCGTTTTGTGATAAACACAACCTACCCAATTGGTCGTACCAAAACCTGGAGGAGATGGTGAATGATTGGTCATTAAGGGTATTTACTGAACCATCAGTGGTAATGACAGTACCGTGTTGTACGTCTGTACTTAAGGCAACAATTGGGATATTCGTTCCTGAGCCACTGGTTTCGTTGTACCAATGCGCACCACCATCTATAGTTTTAAGTAAGAGCCCGTTCACACCTGTAATATAACCAATATGATGGTCTACAAAAACAATCTTACGTAAATTTTGCGATGGAATACCAGTCCCTTTATCGTCCGAAATATCAGTATCAATTGCGATGGGGGTTAAAGGCAAAGCAGTAGTACTAATAGCATTAATATTGAATTGGTAATCAAAACCGGCATCTCCAACAATGTAGCCTACACCATCAGATTTAACTGCAATGCCATACATATTTTGTGTTTGAGGTACAGCAGATGGCGCTTTAAACACAGCACTGGTTTTGATATTGTCACAAACAAAAACCATCTTTCCAGCAATTGCTATTACTTTATTTCCTGAAACAAGTATACCATTAACCGCTCCTGTGTTTGAAATAGTAGCTGAGGACCAAGTGGTACCGCTATTTAAACTATAGAAAACACCTCCTTTTGCTGTACCTGCGACTACCGTTTCTCCAGCAATGGACAAGCTCAATATATCAGAAGTAGTACCACTATATTTTGTACTCCAATTTTTACCTCCATCTAAAGACATCATAATAGTACCCTCATTCCCAACTGCTATAATCGCATTGGTACTCATGTACTGCAATGATTTTATAGGTAAAGATTTTGTAATTGTTGGTGTCCATAATCTACCATCATAATTGTAAAACAGTCCCTTATCATCTGCGGCTGTAATGCCTGTACCATTAGTATTCATAGCCTTTATCAAATTGGAGGTGCCAGGTTTGGCAACTAAGTTGCCATTCATGTACATAGCTCCATCAGTAAGTAATGCATTATTATCACCCTTCATGGTAATAATGTCCGTGGTAGCTAGGGGTGATAAAGGTATGTCGGTGAGGGTTAAGTTTCCATTAAAAGATTTGATGGTTTTTCCCTGCGCAAGTTTTAATGAAGTTGTTCCTGCCATAGATTTAAATTCATAGGCAGAGGCATCAATTCCTTGTGCAACCCCATAAGGTTGAAATTCCCAAACACCTGCTTTGAGTTGATATATTTCACCATTTTGACCTGCCAGATAACTGTTGTTGTTAATAAAATTAGCGGCATTTAATAGTGCTGGTTTTACATTATTATTGATAGCAAAAGGCCTACCACGAGTTGTTGATCTTATGTAATTATTGCCGGAAGGGAATCTTAAAATCCACATTGAACCATTAGTAACGATAGATGAATAAACGGATTTTTCTTTAGAATCAAAAGCACTTATAGTTGCTACTGAAGCAATAGAACCTTTATTATTTGTAGTATTGAAGGTATAAGCATATAAATCGCCCCCCATACCATAGACATAATGATTATCACCCGACAATTTCAAACCCTCAGGAATAAAATTATTAATATCAACTTTAAATTTATTACTGTAAACGTCATAAACTGCGGTGTATAATTGACCATCATTGGCATTTATTAAAAACACATTATCAACAATAAATTGCCCTTCAATAATATTAGTAGTGGTATTGTTTTTTTTATCTAACTCAAAAACATCTTGAGCATAATCAAATAAAGTATTGGTAGTTAAATTAAGATTATAAATATGAACATTAGTATACATGATCAAAAAGCCATTACTTGAACCAGTGATGCTAGTTGCAGGAATATATTCAGCTGTGTTGATGCTCATATCTTTGGTTGCAGTTACCAAAACCCAAGTATTATTAACAATTTTAAACAATTTATTAGCAGAAATTGCATACACACCTGTTGGCGTATTGATAATATTACTAAGATTAAAATTAACAGGCTTAGAAATTTTTTGCCAATTGTTAAGTTTGTTAGTAGCAATATAAGTGTCATTACCAGCAATGGCTACTTGGGTAGTTGAAGCTGAAGTATTGGGATATATTTTAGTTATTTTATCTGAAACAGGAATATCAGTAATATGTATACTCCAATTCATATTATCAGTCGTTTTAAGGATTGTAGCATCTGGGCCAACAGCATAAAATGCCTTATCCACACCTCTTGGATTGGCAAAAATACCAGTAATTTTACCTGCTATAAAAGGGTAGTTACTCCAATTCTGTCCATTATTAGTAGAATAATATGTAGTCAAGTTTAAAAAAGCATTGGCATTTGTTACTACAATTATTTTCCCATTGGCATCCGCATAAATTTGATTGGCATTAAGCTGTAGCTTTTCATTTAACAATTTGGTAGACGATGACGCTAACCAAGTAGCCCCATTATTAGTACTATTCCAGATAGCACCATTGCTTGCTACCACTATTCCTTGATTACCCGAAAATACTACCTTAACCAAATTATTATTGGATGGGAAAGGCTTAAGCACCCACTTGTCATCATTTTTTTTGAGAAATGTACCTGCATCTCCAACTGCATAGCCATCAATTCCATTTAAAAACATATCATTGATAGTTGCAGAACGGATACTATTTTCATTTATTATCCAATCTTTTCCTGTATTCGTAGTGCCATATAATGTAGCATAAGTATTATTATCGGCTGCTAACATCCCATTGTTTGCATCAACATAGGCAATATTTTTAACAAAAGTATTGGTCCCTAAAGAAATATTTGCACCCTTAGATTCCCAAATATCTTGTTTTTCATGATCAGGCATAGCTTGCGAAACCAATTGATTCAAAGAATTATACTGATAAGTAGTTGCCATCGTATGTTTGGTTTCAACTACAGTATTGGTATTGTTAACAATAGCTGCACTGGCTTCTTTTTGCTTTACCGTATCAAGTGTTTGTACGCCTGCTGGAGGCACAGTTCGTACTAAATTTCCAGCTTGGTCATAGTAGTATAAGGTATAATGATACTCCAAGTCATTGTATGAAACGATTAAGGATTCATTAGCATCCGCTAAAAGCTTTTGAGTAAAGGCTGCTTTGAATTCATTTTTCTTTATTTCTAAATACTTAACATATTCATACTGCCCCTGGGCTTTAGAAGCTGTAAGTACTCTTGTATTGCAAGGCTCTTCTAAATTAACAAGTGTTGGATAATCATTTAAAATTATTGTTTCACAGAACTTAGATTTATCATTACAAGTGGTACTCGCACCGATAACAATTGTTCGATCTATAGATGTATTACACACTGGATTAAAATAGGTAAGTGTGTAATTTCCAGGTGCATCTACGTACACCGTTTCGTTTTGAAATGGATGATGTTTGCTATTAGCTCCCCAAGTATAGGTATATTTAGGAACGTAAGACGCATTTAAATACACCCATTCTTTACCAGCACATATAGTTGTTTTAGAGGCTGTTAGCATTGCATCTTCAAAAGGAACAATTGCCTTTACGTTAAATGTTTGAGACTTTTTGCAAGCAAATGGATCTGTAATGCTCAAAGTGTATTGTCCTGCATCAAGGTTATCAAGATCTGAAACAATGTTATCCCGCTCATCTTTGAGTTCTATGGAGCAATTTGAAAACTTATTGTCGATCCAGAGTTTGTGTTTATTGGCACAGGTTGGCTCGAGCTCAAAATCTGTATTACTGAATACAAATGGTGTAGTAGGCCCATTTATTTTAAAGGCTTGTTTTAAAGCACAGCCTCTGGTATCAAGAATTGTAAGGGCATAGTCTCCAGGTTGTGGTTGTGTTAAACCGGGTTTGTCTGATTTAAATGCTACTAAATTTGCCTGTAAATCAGTATATTCCCATTGGTAAGTCAAGGGAGCAAAGCCTCCTGTAACTTCAAAACTTATGGCCACTTGATCGTCAGCACATTGTTTATTTATAATTGATTGGTCTAAATCAATCACTAATGGAGCTGTACTGCATGGAGGAACAGGTGCACAAGTGCCCGCATTTATATATACATCATGATACATAGTACATCTACCCGAAAACTCCATATTGAGTTCATATCTCCCTTTGCAAACATTGAGCAAAATAGATTTACCTTCTACACCATTCCATAAAAATCTTACTTTATTTTCATCTCTATAATTCACAAAAATTTTACCGTCACAAATTTCAGGACAAGTAGCATCAATTACATCGACATCAATGCTAGTATTTACACCACAATCAGGGGAGAAAGTAATTGAAGTGGGACATTGATTAGCATCAAGTACAGTCAATAATGTACGAGGCCCAAAATCTTCTACATAATTATTATTTGTAAAGCCGTTTGGCAATACAGGATTACCCATTTTAGTAAATTGATATACATAAGGAGCTGTTCCACCACTTACGTTTGCCCATGCAATCATTTTATTGTTTAAATTACTCATTGTCACAGCCGCTTTTAAAGTTGATCCTTTACAAGGCTCATGCTTATAAGTAATCGTTGTACAGTTACATATAATAGTATAAGTATTTCCAACGACTAGTCCTGTTAATAAAGGAAAAGTTTGGGGAATGCCATTGACTATATAAGTTTCGGTTCCATTACTTTCTGGCAATATTATTTCGGCCGTAAAAGCACCAACATTACCAACAGCTAAATTGGCACTAAGTGCAGGGTCTCCAACATTTAAAAACACCGTTTGAGAACAGGTTGAATTCGTTGGATAGGTATATTGAATTGGATATACCCCAGTTTGTGCTTTATCAAATAAAGCGATTACACCATTTAATGTTCCAGAAGTACCTTCACCTGAAAATGAGCCATAGTTCGCTCTATCATTGTCGCCATTTTCATTTACACCTCTATTGCCTACTAAGTTATAAGGTAACTGGTCTAAGCAAATGAAAATATTCCCCTTATCTAAAGTATTATTTACAGGGTATTGGGCTTTTCTTATGATTCTTGTCGTTGCAGTAGCAGTACTTGTACAGCCATTTTCAGTTACTTTGTACTCCAATGTTCTAGCTACATTTTTCCCATCTACTACAGGCAATGTATTGTCTGAGCTAATTTGAACGCCATTTTCCCAGAAGGTTCCTCCTAGAGGTGATGCTGCGCCAGTGATATCGATACTTGAACCACTATCCCAAGGGACACAATAGTATTCATTAAGATTTAAAGTAGCAGGATTTGGAGATGCTATGACCTTAATATTAATAGCACTATTCAAACATGTTATCCCTGGATCGTTTGGAATTTGACGGTAAACTATAGGGTACAAGCCTGGTGCCGCAACCACAAAATTTGCTCTTAAATTAGAACCTCTGCCAGGAATTCTAACAATACCAGTACCGCTAAAACCGCCCATGTCAATCCCATTAATTGATTGGGCACGAAGTTCTAATGGCAATTGGGACAAACATACCGTAAGCGTGTCACCTTCTTCGACACCATTGATAGGATATTGTGGAAGTTTATTAATTTTTGTAGTTGCAAATGCCGCATTGTTACAGCCATTTGTGGTATATCTATATTCTAAGGTAGTATTGGTTGCAGCAATTGGGATGGTAGTATTCGTACTCACTTGAACCCCATTTTCCCAAAATGTTCCACCAACAGGATTGCCTGCACGAGTAACATCAAAAGTAGTTGCATTCCAAGGGACACAAATTGTGGATGGCAAAGTAAAAGTTACAGGATTACTCACGCCTTGTGTGTACATCCCTAGTACTCCTGTAGTGGCTGCTGTAGTGATGCTGGTTGTTTGATCTTTAACATTTATAACATCATCAGGTTGCACTTCCCAAGAAGCATTCCCCTCCGTTTTCTTGGCAGATTTCACACAATTCACATCAGATCCAAGCCCTACAAATACGGGTAGATAAGGAAAACTTATCGAAACATTTGCATTGTTAACATAGGCAGTAGGTAGTCGACGTATATCCCACAACACATTTGAAATGGAAGTAAGCGGCGCTGTAAACAAGGGATTGATAGGATTTGGGTAATACCCATCATATCTAAATATAAATTTATCCGTAGCCTTAGAACCAGAACTTGCTTTTATCGTCACTGGCCTATAAACCAACTCACTATATGGATAAACACTTCTACCAATAGGAATTACCACATCACCAGAAATAATTCCTTCTCTGGCTATTTCGCCATCAACAAAACTATTCGCAGAATAATTAACAAATGTAGCTCCATCCAACAAGGTTGGGTATAGTGAAGGAGTCGTTCTTAAATTCCCTAAGGTTAAATCAAGTTTATAATTGATACTAGCTTTTAATTTCAAGTCAACCCCTTTAGGGTTATTGATCTTAATATTAAAAATAGAGGGAGAAACCGTTGCTGTTCCATTAATTATTTGATTTGTACCCGCACCCACAAAATTAGCCACTCCTGTAAAAGTGCCTAATTGAAAATTATTGTAATGAATAGTTAAGTTTTTATAAAAGTTTGTAGTGTTTTTGGCAAATAAAACTGGGCCTGTACCCAGCCCCCCAATGGTAACATTACCCATATAAACATTTGCACTCGAAATTGGAACAGTACAAGCAGCAGCGCTTGCATTGGTAAAAGTAAAATCTTGGTTAAAAGTATTGTTACCACCGCCATGATAAGTATTTGGATTTAATTTGTTCCAAACCGTATTTCCTTCAAAAGTACAAGAGGAAGCATCTATTTGGCCTGCGGTAAGCAATAAAGGCCCTTGGTATTTAGCATTTATTTGATTGAATTCAGCTCTACTCCCCATAATCAGCTCATTAAGTCCTAGTCCTTCTTGGCTAAAGTTTCTTAAGGTTAAAGACCCCTGATTAAATCTATAAGTAGGGTTAATTAAAATTTGCTTGCCTGCTTTTAAAACAGTTAATGGGTCTGTTATCGTTTGACTTCCAATATAAATAGCATTGTTAACGGTAGTTGAAACAATAATATTTCCATAATAAATATCAGGAATATTACCATTAGACAAAATTACATTACCTCCAGCCCAAGAAGCACCTTGATGGCTCCAATCTACATCGTCATTATAAATATTGCCTCCGTTACTCTGGTCATGACTATTTCCAAGACCTGTTTTTATTACTGAAACCTTCGCATTAAAAGTGCTCCCAATAATACGTGTAGAACCGGCTTTTATTTTTACTATTCCTTTCATCGCTACCTTAGGACCCATAGTAAGGGTTACGGCTGCCCCAAGTGCTAAACTAAATGGATCTGCTTGTTCTTGAATGAAATTTTTTAAGGTAAAAAAACCATTTGTAAATCCAATTGCAGTATCTATTAAAATTTTCTTGCCTGCTTTTAAAACTACAGGAGCATCCGTTGGATTGCCACCAATAGTAATGGAAGCATTTAAAGTAGTACAACTTAAGGTAATATTGCCTTTATAAACATCAGGCACATAGGCTTGGGAAGACAGTAAAACGCCATACCTCGTATACCCTTGATGGCTCCAAGCTAAGTCCATATCATATATGTTACCATTATAGCTATAATCATGGCCAAAACTTCCTGATTTCTTAACCACAGAAACAGTGTTATAAAAATGTGTATTTATAAATGCTGTGACTGTCCCGCATATCAATACTTGGGGAGAGATGAAAGAATTGGTGATAGTTAAAGTATTGGCTGCGGGAGCAGTATTCGTTCCAATCAATAACTGAGAGCTTGATGTTGAAGTTAAGGTAAGTCCAGTAAGCATAGCCGAATAACTCACACTCAAATTTACCCCATTTTGCAATTCTATTTTTGCACCAGTGGTGGTGGTGATTTGTCGAACAGCAATGGAAGACGTGACGATAATTGGCGTTATCATGGCGCCTAATGTAACATTATCGGCTGCTGTAGGTACAGCCGCTGGACTCCAATTTCCGGCGGTAGTCCAAAGTTTATCTCCTGAGGTACCTGTCCAGGTAAGATTAACTTGTGCTTTGGCATTAAAAATACTAAGACCAAAAAGTAGACAAAATATTAATTTTTTCATGTTCTAATTTTAACTGTTTGCAAAAAAATTTACTGCTAATCGCTTATCGTACACCTTATTATTCGCTAGTATAATAAACCAACACATTGTTACTGCGATGATTTTTTATTTCCGCTTGAATTGCAATTTTACCATGGCTAAGCAGTAATATGTCTTGTTAGAGGTAAGCTAAATTCAAACTGATTATTGACTTGAATTTGAGACTTCAAGTCACCAATCAAATACTCGGTTTGACTACTCTCTTTGAATTCAAACTTATAATAATCTGTCATAAAAACACGTTCTACTCCCGAGTTCTCCACAGTTACAGTAATGACAATTGTTGACAAGCTATCAAGCGATGTACTCGAAAATTTAATTTTATAAGTACATAAACTGTCATTACAGCCATACTTACTAAAATCAACTTTTTTTAAGTCAGTTTGGGCCTGAAGTAACTCCGTCATTACAAAGACAGCAAAGCGTGTTACTATTATTTTTCTCATCATTATTTATTAGCTTAAACATGTAACCTTATTTATAGATAACTTATTCTGGAACAACACTAGTAGGTTTTGACACTTCCGAGCAAAGTGATAACTTAAAACTTGCCGTTATCATTACAGGTGCATAATGATAAGAAGTAATGCCATTGAAAACAGTTTTGTATTTTACATTTGCTTTTAATTTATACCCAGATAAATTTTGACCCAATTTCATACCTGCAAGCGTTTCTAGATTTGTAAACGACACAAAATTAGATGCATTAAAAGTATAGCCACTATTTGTAAAATCAACAATGATGGTTTCAACTTTAGGGTTAGTTGGTGAATAATTAATTTGTCCAGTTACAACATTTCCTGATACAGTAGCACTCCAAGTTGGCATTGCATTTTCAATGTCATCACTAGCAGCTTTGTCTTTGGTAAAAGGAATACCTAACATCGTTCTCAATGTGGAACCATATAACAACAAATTGTCTTTGCTTGAAAGTTGCAGAGGGAAAAGTGTAGGTATTGCAGGAGTCAAATAGCTTGGCTTGGTTGTTCCTATTGGCAATGTCAATACGTTTAAAAAATTAACCATAGCACTTGCCTTTTCAGAAAGCGCACAAGAAGGTTCGAAGGTACAATTATCGATATCAAAAATATCATTTCCTGTATTAATACCTGTAGCCGTGATGCTGCCATTCAAGTATACCACTTTAATTAGCTTATTGTCTCTTACATCAATGTAATTGGCTTTAACTAAAAATTTATTATTTAAACCTACTCTCCTATCAATGTCCAAACAACATAAACTAATTATAGAATCGAAGTTGATACTACTTCTTAATGCACTACTTGGTGCAGGCAAGGTTAGTGATAGTGTAAGTTTTTGAGTTTCAAAATACAGTTCACCACTTAAAGATTTTTTATCCGCTGACAGCATAGGGTTCCATTTTATATCGGCTAAAATAGTTGGTGTTGCAACACTTGATTTGAAGACATTAGCAATAGAACCACCAATTCTTAGTATGGATGCTGAACAATTTACAGGCATTGGTGTTGGTAAATTTGTTGTCGGTGATACATACGTGTAAAATAATGCTTTACGGTTTGGATTGTTTGTAATATCCGATTTGGTATCCAATAACCCAACTATAAAATTTTGCAAATCAACCGCAATAGGACACAAGCCACATTCAGAATATTTGTTTCTTTGGCTATTTTGTATGCCTTGCTTAATGGCAGTTGCAACAGCAGCACTACAAGGTTCAGCCATGTATTCCGTTACCTCATTGCCATCTACATCTTTATATGTAAAAGTAACACTCGAACTACAATTTTGAGGAATCCCTGATCCATTCTCTTTATTGGCAGAAAAAGTAGGAAAAAACCGTTGTTGTTTTGTAAAATACGGCGCTGCATTATCTTGAAAACATGCCTGATTTTGAGTTCTGAAATGATACCTTACTGCAGGATTGGTATTACAAATTTGTTTGGTCGTGCCACACCAAGGGTTATACCATGGACAGTCTTTCACATCGTAACATTTTGTCTCGCTTACGAAAAAAGGCCTAAGAAAAGCATAAGCTTCCTCATTTTGCATAAAGTCGGCATGACCGATACAGCCATTGTAAAAATCATTTGTTGCAGCAATTTCATTGACTCTTTTTCTTAAAACTTTTAATCTTTCACCGACATATAAATTTCTATAAATGAGCCAATTTTCATCGTTACTTAAAGCATCATTGATACAGGTTACAGCAGGCGAACAAGCGTCTTGGTAGTCGGGTCCGGCTGGGCACCTTGCCATACTCGTTGCCATTTGCACCATGTTTAAATTTTGAGGTACCGGTTTATTATCACTACTATATAAAGCCATTTTAGCAGTCATATAATCAGTTATCCATTTGTCACTTGGTTTGGTTTCAAATTTTTTAATAGGATCTTTATTACTAATTACTGGATCATAATATTTAGTAGTTGTATTGCTAGCAGTTACGACACTAGGTTTTACTAAGTCTTTTGCAATGGCATCGCTAAGTGTTTGACATCTTCCTAATTGTACATTAAAAGCATATAAGTCAAGATGATGTATACAATCAAGTCCATATTTAAATTCTGGGTGAAATGCCACTAAAAATGCTCCCCAACTTGGTTTCCATAATTTTTCAAATTCTTTAAAATCCATTAAATTTTTTACTGGAATAGCACATACTTTTTTACCATTACAATTATTGGTAAAATAGGTAATGCCTGATTGATCAATTTGAGGAGTATAATTAGCTACACCATTGGTAACAGTCTTTTCTACTTTAACAGTAGAAAGTTTGCCATCTTCATTATAATAATCTGTTAATTCATAAGTAACATCGGTAATATTTTGAGGAGTATTTCCCCATAAAATTTTATTCAAATGATCACTATAGGTAGTCGAGCCCACATGCAAAACAACCATAACGGGAGTTTTCCAAGAGGGTGCACTAGTCAAAGCTATTCCAGTTTGGTTAGCTAGGCCATTTTTTTCATTAAAAATAGACAAAGGAAAAGGAGAAGGATCAACTACTGGCGTGATACCTGTTTGATTAAGCACAATTGTTTGTTTTGGTTGATTAACGGTACCATCGCTATTCAAACTTGGATTTTTTTCTGGAAAGCTTGCTTGTTCCGTTCTTATTTGGCCATATTGCCCTCCAGTTGACATGTCACCTTTCATAGCATCAAGACTTGCACTGCAAGGATTAATATCCAATCTGCCACAAACACTATTGCAAAGTTTTACCAACAAATCATAATCACGACTTGTTTTAGAAGTTTTATGAACCAAATCATCACATTCATCACAGCCAAAATTACAATCCACCTTTGCTTCAACTTTATTAGCTGCTTCCATAACAAACTCCTTTTCTTTTTTTAAACAATTAAGATTGGAATCTGCTAAGTAATCATTCCAATATTTATCCAGCACTTTATCATTGATTTTTAAAGTTTTAGAAAGCGTATAATCGCCTTTGTCAAGCGTAATACTTTTAGAAAGATTAATTTTATTTGTTTTGCCAGTAGATCCTGCATGAGAAGTGTCACTGATAGCAAACAATGTTGTTTTACATTTATCCGTTAAAGTTATTGTTGCTTTGAGAGCTCCGTCAAAAGCTTTGTTTTTAGTGGCATCTAGGGTACATATTTCTTGGTGAGCAACAGCATCAGCGCCATATTTAAACCCATAAGGAGTAGCATCCCCGGTAACAGTTATGGTTTCACTATATATTTTTTCGTTCCCACCAGCATTAATAGTATTTGTTTTATTTCCTTTTAATACATCTTCATGGATAGTTCTTTTTTTATCGCCTCCTAAAGAATCAAGATTATCAGGACTTTGGCCTGTTAAGGCAGTTGCTATCACTTTGCCATCGAGATCCAAATAGGAAACACTAATTTGTCCGTTAGGATCTGTCACTACATTTTTCTTGTAATGCGATTGATTCCCCACTTGCGTGCCAAATAACCTGGTTAATTCAGCAGATTTTGGTGTAGAATACGCATATTTTGTTTCGTGTTTACTACCTAAAATATGTGTTTTACCAACACCAGACTGCGCATCAATCCTACCAGTATTATCAAGTGTATACTGCGTTTGCGTGAAAGGATATTTTTCAGCTGAAGGAATTAAATCCCTGTTAATGATTTTATCTTTTGACGGAAGCTCAGATGGTGCTAATGTTTTAAAATTATTTAAAGAAGAATAATAGTTAGAAGCACTATTTAATTTACTATCATCAAAAGAAGGTACTGAAGTTGTGCACGTACCGCTAGGTGAAGTGATGATATAATCCTCTTTTTTTAAGAATGCAGGATTTGTGGTTGTAGTATTAAAATCATTTTGATAAGTAAGGGTTGAAAGTGGAATAGGCACAGGTAGCAATTGTATGGTCGGTCTTCCAGCATAGTCATATAAGGTTTCTCCCACTATGGTTCTGTTATCTGAATTTATACGCGTCACAGCTTGGCGGTTTCTCATACTTCCATCATGGTAGGAAACTACTGTTTTTGTTTTCCCTTCTTCGGCAAAAGAAATAGAGGACTGCCAGTTTTTAAAGTTATCTAGGCCCGCAAATAAGATAAAGTTATCATTGTTATTCGTTTTCCAATTATCTAAGTTAATCGCACTATTATTATTCCCATTAGACCAATTAGATTTATATTCCACAATACCCCCACCATGTGTTCTTTTACTTATGGCTCTTAAACGGTACAACACATACCCATGCTCATACACTAAAGGAATTTCAAATCTGTTCGCTTTTAAGACCACTCGTGAGCTATTATTTCTAAAAGTAAGTCCATTTAAAGTAATGTCTTTTGGCGCTTTGACAACAACATCACTTGGTTCAAATTTTGTTTCATTTGTTTTCGCATCCATACCTGCTATATAGGTCCACTCTAATTCATAAGTTTCAGCTCCAGGAATAACATCCCAAGTCACGTTCAAATTTCCATTCTTAATAGTTGGGTCATGGGATAAATTTGTAAATGCTACAGGGTCAGGCATTGGGTCATACGATGTAGTAATAATAGACACATTGAGTTCTAATAAGTCCCAATCAGCAGAAACAGGCACTCCATTTAATGCGATAACAGTCACATACAGTTCGTGAACATTTTTATTGAGCCAAAAAGTTTTTAATTTGGGCTTAGCACTGTTCACCTCCAAAGACAGGGTAACATTTTGACTACTAAGATTTCCTCTGTTCAAATCATCATAAAAATAACCTACTTGAAGTTCAATGCTTGGAGTAGCAGTACTCACTTTCCCAGCTTTAAAAGCTTTTGCTATAGAAAATTCTATCACTGCTACCGCAGATTCTAAACAAACTTTTGACTGTAAACCTATCGGGATTAAATTCCTCCTTGAACCACGTACAGTACATGGGTCACCATTTTTTTGTTTCAAAAGACCTACTAATTCCCTTTTAGTATAAGTTGCTTTTACTGTATCTATTTTGGCAAAAGCACTTAAGAGGCTCAGCAGAAAAATTAAGCTTAAGAAATATTTTTTCATGAATTCAATAAATTAAATTACCTTAAAGATTGATGTAGTTTATAAGACTGAAAAGCTTGAGTCAATTGATAAGCCTTGTTATTTTTTAGGATATATTTTTCAATGTTTGGAAATCCTGGTTCCACGGTAAACTTTTGTTCCCAATTGGAATAAACGATATTCATATCATAAAGCTTTTGATTAACAACACTTTGATTAAACCTGGAATAGATATAATTCGGAACGCCATTCTTAAAAAAACAAAATTTAGCAAATTGATAAGTGTAGTTAGGTCCAAAGTTTAGGGTAAATACAGTTTGATCACCCACGAATGCTAGGGTTATAGCTTGTGCGCTATCAATTAATGTTGAGAAACTTTCAAACAATTTTGCAGCAAAAAATTGGGTATTAGAAATCGTATCTTCCGTATAATGCATCAATTTATGCTGTGAATTAATTACCAACATTCTGCCTGGAGTAAACAATATTTCTTGCTCATTCCCTAGCAGCATTTTGATGGCAGAAGGTGTTTTATACATAGCAGTATGGGTTACTTTAGTTCCTGGGCTTGCGGCATTTCCGTTCATCACCATATCATAAGACATTTGGAAATTTTCAGTTGCAACAAATGCATTATCAAATACCAAACAGGCTTTTATTAAAGCTTCTTTGTGTTCTTGCCCCCAAACGCCTAAGGGTAACCATAAAACGATAAGTAAAACAGGAAGTGATTTTCTCATTGCTACATTATTTGTTGGTCAGCTTACTTTGATTATTTCTGGTTTCTTTGATGGTCATAACACCACGTTCGGTTTCTTTTTTTACACGAATAAGAATACCTTCATCATCATACTCATATTTGGTAGCAAAATTATTTTCATCTAATTCTGCTATTAATTTTTGAGTGGAAGGGTCATAGACAAAAGATTTCATATTGCTTTTAAATGGATGTAACCTTATATCATCAAAGTAGGCATCTATATCATTATCATTATTGACCATCACTACAACGATATTTATTGCATCCATAGGAATGGTAAAATCTGCCTCCACACGTTGCCACCCATCAATGATAGCACCTGTAGGTGTATATATTTCTTCTCCGATAGTTTCTCCTGAGCGGGTTTTGAAATGTACTTCAAGACCTACATTTTGATAAGTATCAGGAGCATTCACGCTGTAGTTTTTTTTAACCCAAGCAGACAAAATATATTTGCTTCCAGGATGAGGAGAAAATGAAGGAACACACTCCGAACAGCTTTCTATACAAGGTTGTACAAGTATAGTTTTAGACGCAGTACAGCCTAATAAATTTGTACCTTTTACTTCATAAGTTGTTGCTAAACTTATAGCAGCTAAAGGGTTGTAAAGAGTTACACTACTTAAATTAGTGCTTGGAGACCACACATAAGTAGTAGCACCAGAAGCTACCAATTGCACTTTGCCAGCTATACAATTAGCACTTAAATTGATTACAGGAGCACTGGAATATGGAGCAAAAACACTAGAAAAACCAAGATTGGAACTCAAATTACTAGGGGTAATCATCTTTTTTTGACATGCATCAGTAAGATGAAATGGATCTGAAAAATCATACTTATAAATAGAATTGGTATGAACTCCTCCGCACTGGTAATAACGACCATCTGGCCCTAATTTAATGGCAGATCCAAACACACCATAAGGAATAACTTTAATGTTGGCATTGATCCATTCATTTGAGCTGTAATTTGTTCCAAATAGAAGTGTTGGATTGCCTCCTTGATCTTTGTTGTCATTTCTCGAAAGAGTAACAAATAATCCATCACTAAATGGGGTAAACTCACAATCATAAACATGAGGATAAACATTTCCTACCCAAGCACCTTCCACCATTTTTGCAGCAATGGGCACATAAGGCGTGTTTTTGTTTACCCAATTATTTAAAGTAAATTTCCCAGTACTATTATCAAAGTTGTAGAGTACAATAGAATTGCCATAATCCACATAATCAACCATTTGATTCACCGTGGCCGCTTTTTTACCATTCCATGAAAATTTCAGTGAGCCACGTTCTAACGTTGTATTGAAAGCTCCAGGTGCATTTAACAAAGGCGCAACACTTGAAACAATTGACTTGGAATCAATCCCTTTTTCGGTAAGCAAATAAGCATGAAGATTGGAGAAATTCGCTTTTGCCGCTAGCCCTGATTCTCTTATCGCAATCCAAATATCCTGTTTATTAGCATGTAAAGTGGCTTGTAGCTGTTCGGTTGTTCTGAATGTTCCAAGGCGAATAGGTGCCGACATGACATTGGTAGTCATGTTTAAAATAGCATAATTAAAACCTTTAGTGACTACTGAATTGGCATCATCAACAGTAAAAACATACATCAATTCAGGGGTAGCAGGATGTTTTACAAACAAGACGCCTTGTACACCACTAGAAAAATCAGTGGGATGTCCTGAACCGTCTTCATTACCAGACAATAGTTGAACAGGATTTAAAACAAGATTTTTATCATATAAATTTAAACCATTGGTAAAGTATTGAAGGTTGCCATCCTTGTCTGAGAAGGCTGCACTGCCTTCGTAAGTATAACTTTTTTCAGTAACATTCACCGTACCAATATCTGGAGACCAAGTTTCATTATAATTGCTAAAACTCAAAAACATCCCTTGCCCAAAATACCAATTGTAATTTGATTTCCAGCCATAAGATTCATCTATATTATTTAAATATGTCTCTGAACAGCGAACTGCTGTACTGCAATTTTCAACTGCTATTGTTTTACTTTTAGAATAGCTTGGATTGTTTTCATGGGTTGCAATTATCGTATATGTTCCAGGCAATATATAGGAATGGTGAGCATTACTTTTGATAGCATTGGAAATTATAGTACCATCGCCAAAATCCCAAATGATGTTTGAATTATCAAAACTACTTTCAGGTATAAAATTAATTCTATTACTGGTACATTCATTGGGAGGAAAATCAAAATCAAAATTACAAGTTGCAGTAATGGTTATAGACCTATTAAAAGTTTTATGATACTCATATACTTTTACCCCATTGATAGTATAGTTCCAAAATCCTTGAACTTTTAAAATAATAGCGTAAGTTCCAGGTTCAGTATACTGATATGTGGCATGAATATTATCTTCAACAATTTCAAGAGGTGCACCATTACCAAAATCCCATGTGAAAACAAAATCTGAAGGGGTGTCTCCATAAGTCTCCATACCTGCTACAAATAGCCCATTATTTGCTCCAACACAAGTAGATTTCCAAGATATTGAAGGATGAATTGACGCTAAATCCTTACCCCCAAAGACACCTACAGCAAAAACATGATGTATACCCAGTAAAAACATGAACAAAATCAGGATAAATTGATATGGATTGTATTGTTTCATTATCATTATATTTTATAAAAAATTACTGATTAACAAATGTTTATATTCAAAAAAATCAAACTTTATTTCACCTCTTCTACACAAGGAGAACTTACCGTTTTACTTAAAGGTACTTTCGTATTGTGGGGCACCTTATAAGATTTAGAGCCGGTATGCGCTTCTGCTTCAACTACGGCAGTAGGTACAAATCTATTGACTGACCTCCAGCTGAAGTGATCGTCTCTACAATCATTGTAATCATAATCTTCGAAGCCATCAAAAGCTGATTCTTGGTATTGAGAATTGTTGGCAGTAGCTACAGGCAAATGTCTACCATACCCAAACTGAGCCATAGCATACCTTCCCAAAGCATCTTTGTTTTCAATTTCCATTCCCATTGAATTATAATTTGTAATTTCAGTGACATATTGCCAAGGAGAACATACATAAGCAAGCGAGGTAGTAATAGAAGAAAGATTTCCTTTTGTATCGGCTGGAATAAAACTCGAAGTCTTAGCACAAGCACTTAAGCCAGTAAACTGATCTTTCTTCATCCAAAAAGGAACAAAAGTACCTGTGAACACGCCGTCTTTGCGTATGTTCAATTGGTTGTTATTTTTATCTTGTGTTCTTCCTGAAAGGTAAGTATGCGAACGCCAAGGTCTCATTAAACCAGCATAACCTTTGATGTATGGATCAATTGTAGGGTCTGTATCGTAAGGGCAGTTACAAAAATATTTCCAAACATCTTTAAATTCTGTTGCTACAGCCTTGAGTACATTTTCAAAAACTAAAGTTGAGCGATGTCCATTTTTAATCGGGTTAGTTTTTGTAGAAATACTTCCAATAGGAGTTTCATGCATATTTTTATAGCCACTTCTAATAATTTTAGCGGTATAAGGCAGTAAAAACTTCGTTTCGCTTCCATTGTAATAATTAACTAATTTCAAATCAGCAGTTTTAGGATCAATTCTTACAATATATTTTCCCGTTAGCGTACCATTGTGGCCATTGTTTTCAGAACTTAGAATGGACAATTCATCCCCATCTACTAATTTTGATTTCACCGCTGCGGCATTGGGGTTGCTAAACACCATGCCTTCATTGATACTAGCCATTTTCATTCTATCATACCCCCAATGTGCCGGATAGGTAAAATTGTAAATCGGGTCTTCAAATTCATTAATTGTAGAAGTCAACAACGGTTGTCCAGTAATTTTGTCATAGGCTAAAGTAGTCGTACTGATGGTGCTTCCATTGTCTGTAGCCTTCATTGTATCTAAAATACCCGAGCGATTTATAACTTTTGTTGTCACCAAAGATTTAAAACGATTGTATTCATATTTAAAATCTGGCCAAGCTGTAGGTGCTAAAACTGGAATAAAACCAAAAAGCATAAATTTTAAATTCATTTCCAAGCCAGCGCCAGCAGAAGTATAATCATGGTACCTTTGATCATGTACCACATCTACATGAATACCCATTTCCTTATTGGTTTCTATTGTTAAGTCCTTATCTATTACCGTTACATGATTTATTAACTGGCCATTTTTATTGGTTTTATAGGTATAAACTACTTTTGAAATGGCATCTTCTTCAGTTGATAAAGCATATTGTGAAGGAGTTGTTTTACTTAAGCTTGCTGGTATTACCATTTGTGATTTTTGTTTGCCATGCATGTCGTTTAACTCAATACTATAGCCCTGAGAACAAGTTGCCAGTTCAACTTTAAAATTCATCATAAATATATCTATGGCAGGTAAATTCATGTTCCTACTTTCTAAACCTGTCTGATTGACAGCTGTTGGAAAATCTTTAGCGGTATAAAACTCCTGAATTACGGCACCTGTTCCGTTGCTTATTGGGGTATTTACACCTGCTAAAGCATTTAATTGTATAGGGGTAACGGTTACTTTGCTGTAACCTATCCCTGCTCCTGGGAAAAAAGATTCTCCATAAGGCCCATCTATATAGGACTCTTTAACAGGCTTAAACCAATTGTTATCTTCCTGCTTATAAAGTGGATTTTTAAAAGGATTTTCTTCCCCTCCTAACATAGGTTCATAAATAGCTACCCCTGAGCTAATTGTTTGTTCATTTTGAAGTTTAGTATAGGAATAATATTGACCATAATAAGCACCTACCTCATTGGGAGAAGCAGTCATTTTTTTCCATTGATCTTCCATCACCACCGCTTTCACCCTATGGCCTCCTCCAATTTTTATAAAATCAAATTCTTTTAACCTTACAAATGATTTATTTTTATTAAAAAACTTCCCATGATTGTTCGCTGTCATATAATTAGGAAAACCAACGAGTGTTTGCACAACTCTGGCTACTGCTTCAGTGATAGCACCTATGACTTGATCAACCTCAAAATCGGAAGCATCTTTGCCGCCCATTAAAACTTGATTTAAATTCATTTTGGCAAACATCCACGAATTTTTAACCATATCATTTACATCATTGCCTGTAACAAAATTGCCAAACTTCTTATTTTTAAATGCTATTTTACCAATTTTATATACCCCATTAACAGCGGGCAATACCGTACAGTCATTAAATTGTAGATCTGCATAACCACTAACATTTTCAAAATGATCAAAATCAGATTTATATACATTCACATTAAAATTGAAATATATTTGAGGAAGATCGGCTAAATATTTTGCCCTAAAAAATTCATCCGCGTCAGTATAACCGGCTGATTTCATTGCTTCAACAGTAAAACCTTCTCCAAGATCAATCTTAATTTTTGTACTACCGCCAGTGATGTCAGCATGAGCACCATAAAGCTCCCCTTTATCTGAATCTGCCACTTTAAACATCCTCATTGCTTGTTTATTTTGCACGTAAGCATAATCATCCGATTCATAAAAAACATGAATTTTTCCTCCAGTTGGCGTCAAAATGCTTTTCAAATTATACACAGAAGCATATTCATCTGCTTTAGTTTTAATTTGAGGGGTATATGGAAATGCTGCATTAGACATTTCATTTTCATAAACATCTTTTTTAATATCCTTCTTAAAATTCCCCCAACGGTCATAGTCTTTATAAGCATATTCAGGGTTTAAGGTACCAGTAGGGTACTCAAATTCATAAGGATTTAAGGCGCCTTTTTGTGAATTACCATAAGTAAACCATACACGTTTTAAGGTTAGTTTACCTCCTGCTTTATACCCTTTTGCCCCTGTTACAGCAGGTGCTTTACTGTTAGGTGAACCAGGTGAAAGTTCATAGGTATAATCAAAATAGACTGTTTTGACTGGAATGGATATGCCATTTCTCTTGTCTGCCTTAGCATATAAAACTATTTTTTTGAGACATTTTTGTTTTACACCACCTACTGCGCCATTTTCATCCATTACCCCTAGGCCATCCAAACGGTCTTCAGTATAAAATTCAGCAACATGGGTCCTGGTTTCAATAGAATGCACATAATAAATTTCTTTCGTGCCATATACAATACTCCCTTTATCATCATTGTGCCTACTTTGCAAACCTTCATTATAAGAAGCGTAATAAGCTTTAGCAGCTATAGGTGTTCTCCAGTGGTAATTATCGTTTAACTTGGCATAATTAAAATTAGTATAATTCCCTAAATCACCATCTGAAGGCCCTTTGATATTGTCTGCATCTACATAATCAGCAGAAAAAACATTGGTTAATAAATATGAAATGGCATACGCCGGGGTATTCGTTTTAGCATAGAAATGTTCTAACCCTTTAGCATTCGCTACAGAATTATCTTCCGTAGTATAAGGAACCAAGCCTGTCTTGGTGTCACCAACAGGATTTACAGAAAAAGTAGCTTCGTAATGCTCAGTATTGTACACAGGAATGCCATAGACATAACGACTGCCACCTGCTTGGGTAAGTCGAATTTCAGAAATATGATGTGGTTTTTTAGCCGCATCTATTCTGTCCATAAATTTATGCCCCTTGTAAAATTGATCGGTTAAACTCAGCACATTGTGATTGGATGTTGCAGAGGCAAGTGGCCACGTAAACGTATTAAATTCAAATGTTTTAATTTGGGGACTTATCGCATTGCTTGAAGCTTCTTCTGCAGTTAAAAAGGTTAAATTTTCGTTTCTAGGAACTCTTTCAGGTCTAGTTGCTGTATTTTTTAACAAATAATCGGTTCTATTACTCGGCGAAAAAACATTTCCTTTTAAATCTCCTAAAATAGTCGCAATACTTGGTTTTACCAGATCAGTGTTATACAATTGTTTGTCATAGAATGCTGTATTGGCATCTGTTTCAATGCCCATTTCACCTATTTTTTTGAAATAAATGAGTTCTTTGTTTTGATTCGTATTGATTGGGGACTGAAATACTGGAATTGCGTCATCCCCCCATTTACCTGAAGTGGAAGAAGATTGATAATATTTTAAGTCTACTCCCAATTTCATCGTTGGGATGGGTGCCGAGCCAAATTCAAGATCAACACCTACACTTGGCGAATAGCCATCTTCACTTGTTTCAGGATCATTGATGGTGCCTACATCAGACCTAAAAAGTCTGTATGCCCCTCCTACTCCTTGGCCCGTGGCTGAAAAAACATCATAGGTAAAATGAGTAAGGGCTAAATTTTTAGTGTTCTTGTCGTAAGATCCATCTTTTTCTCTATTAAAATCCATCAAGACCGTAGACGAATTATCTATTCCTGTATACAAATAACCATAGGCTTGTTTCCCTACTTGATTTTGTTTTAAAAATTGTCCTGCGTAATAGCCTTTGATGTCATAGCTTGTAAATTCTTTAGCAACATTGATATTCATCGCTAAACTAAGACCTAAATCTATATTAACATTGTAGGCCTCATGAGAAATACTAGGGGTATGAGATGGCGTAGAAAACCCAAAAAAAGCGCCCCCTAAATTAGGCTTAATCCCTAATTTACCTAAACTGGCTTGAGAGGAAGGGGCTGAATGCGTAAAAGACATCCCCTTAATACCCTCTCTGGTATTGTATGGAAAACTTAAACCTGTTTCATAAGTTGCATCTTTATCTGCCGCTTGCTTTTTGTATGCAAAACTAAATTTTGGTGTAAATCCCAAACCCTCTTCTGATCCCAAAGAAAAATCAGTGATTGAAGTATTGAAAGGACCAATAGAAAATAATTTAACCGCTTTAAGGGGGGAAACGCCAAAGGAAGCTGAAAATCCATTATAGGTATTATAACTTACTGCAATGTTTTTTGACGGACTTTTTAAGACTTTTTTCATGTCAAATCCATACATCTCATTTTTCCAGGCAAAATTAAGGGTAAATGTTTGGTTAGGTTTTACATGGTAAGTTTGGGCAACTTCTTCGCCTTTAAAGTCATCAGGCAAACCTCTCATGCTTCTGTTGATAGCGCCTACATTTACATTCCAACCTAAACCACACCAACTTGCTTCAGCGTCAGGTGTTATTCCAGCGGCATAATTTAAATTAATAGGATAACCACCTACATCCATCAAGGGAATGTTATAAGAAAAATCACCTGTAAAAGGGTCAACCATATTGTCCATGCCAGCTGGAGCAAATTGTTGCGTCTCGGGCTGACTCGGCCCTGAAGACAATGCATAGGAAGGGGTGGTAGGCATAAAAGTAAGACCAAATACCACTAATGTACATAAGGAAAAAGCCTTTTGATATTTTCTAAATAATTGCAACATGGTTATAATTTAAGCTTTGGTAAGGTTGATAAAATTGTACTGTCAATTTTTAAAGTGATGATTTCAGTAGTTCCTAACATAGGCTGAAAAAGACATGCCTTATAAGAAGACGTCAAGTCATCTTTTGGAATTAACATATACACATGACTTGGCTTATTTAAAATCATCGCTGGAAAAACTTCTATGATGGGCAAAATGGTATCTTTTTCATTTTGCAAAAAAAATACTCCTTTTGACAAGGCTGTGATAAATGCTAGACCACCTTTTAGCTTCAAAGCTGTAGCGGGTCTTTTATCCAAACATTCCGCAACAAAAAGATGGTACTTTTCTTTTTCTTTCAAAAAGGTTTTAAAATCTTGATGAGGGAAATTCAACCAAGTATTTGCCGCTTCGAAATTGGAAGGCCTATACATCAGCGTAACTTTAAAAGAATCATTTTCTAACGTTGAAATACAACGATGTGCGCTATCTTCCAACCAAGTTTTATATTCTGGTAAAGTTAAATTTGGAATTGACGCTTCTGTATTCAAAAACTTAAAAAAAAAGGCGTTATCTTCTACACTTCTGTGAGCACAAGAGGCAAACCCAATGATAAAAAAAATGACATACTTACCGACACTTTGGTTAAAACTCATAAAAAATTGATAAAATTGATACCATTTAAATACATAGAAACTTGTATCGTGGAAAAAATTCAGTTAAAACGCGGTATCAATATTGTCTATTAAAAACAAAAGGATACAAACAATTCAAAAAAACAGCACCAAAATACTTTCAAAATTGACCTAAAAAACTAAAACAAACAACAAAACACAAAAAAATAGCTTTTAAAACCAACAACGCAAAGATATACAAACATTTTTATTTCACAACCTTTTACAATAAAAACATAAAATAAACGCATTAAAATAATTAGCCCAACAATTCAAGGTAAAAAGCCTCATCCCAAAACCATCTTGCAAGGAGCAGGGTTTTAGATCCCGACAAAACCACCATTATTTTTTGAAAACGAATAGGTTTACTATGAATTAGCCACAAATTTAGGATGAACAGACAGCTCCCTCTCCTTTATCACTGCGCACGAGCGTGCGCATTTAAGAGCGTAACGCTGGCTTGGGCTGAGGCTTTTGAGCTACCGAAAACACCACTTGGTCTTTTATTTTTACCTGGATGCTATTATAACGCACAACCTGGATGCTTAACCGATACTGAAATTTTATCCAATAACCAATTTAAAAAGTGAGCATAACTCGCATCTAACTTATGCGCTAAATCAAATCCATTACCAATCATTACAAGTTTGTTTTTTTCCTGATTCGATTCTTCTTGACTCATAATTTACTATCATTGTTGTCCGGTAAAAAAGAAAGAAAAGGAAGCCCAATTTGGGCTTCCTTTATTTTGTCGTAAATTTGGAGTTCTGACACTTTCAATAAACGATGGGCAAAAGTATACATTTTCCCAGTAAATCTGTTTTCGGACAGCTGATTTCTTTAATAGATAATAATCTTATTAAAAATGCGGTCAAAAAGACTAATTCAGACTATTATATTAACCCGACGGATATTTATCGTAATTTAATTTAGGCTGCATATTGAATATCCTTATGTGTAAAATATTTCGTCACTCTTTCAGGATTTTCAGCTAGCATATTCATGTGATTTTCTACATTTTCTTGTAGCTTTTCTATAGTTTTGGGTGCTGGTTTGGCTGATAAACCTTGTTTAAAATCACAGTTTAAATATTCATCTGGATTTTTCTTTGGAGAATAAGAAGGCAGATAAAATAACTCTAATTTTGCTTCTTTTCCTATTAACCACTCTTTCACTACTTTACTATGATGAACTCTTAAATTATCTAAAATCAAATAAACTTTGCGGTCCTTATTTTTAATTAGTTGAGATAAAAACAGAATTAATACATCAGCATTCATATTTCCAGAGTAAATCATAAATTCCACTTTTCCTAGATGAGTTACTGTGCTTATCATATTGACAGAAAACCGTTTAGCCATTTTTTGTTTTACTGGGGTCTGTCCTTTTGGTGCATAAGAACGGCCATGTTGACAATCATTTCTAGCCCCAGTTTCATCACCCCAATGAATTTCTCCACCTTCTTCTTTTGCTCTTTTTTCTATTGCAGGATATTCTTCATCTAGCCATTTCTGAACTTTTTTATCGCATTGTTCATACGCTTTTTTCTTAGGTTTTTGAGGAGTATAACCCCAAGAGCGCAAATAATCCCCCATCGTATTGATTGCCAAAATAATCCCAAATTCCCTTTCTACTAGTTCTTTAACCGCTTTTCTTGTCCAAAGAGCGTAATCTAATTTCAATTGGTCAGGCATTTTGTCTATTATCATTACCTGAATTGACTTTTGAACAGAAGCACTCAAAAGTAACATATCTTCAGACTTATTACCTTTAGGCTTAGCTTTTAACCCATCAATACCATTATTTTTATGTGCTTTAACCCATTCTGTTATTGTACCTGCTCTTACGCCGAACATCTGAGCAACTTCTGATTTTTTATATTTTTTGGATAAAATCAAACGAATTGCCTTTTTGCGAATACTTAATCGTGTCTCCTCTGAAACTGTCCTGAAATCTTCTTTTTCCATACGCGAATATATGAAATTATTTCGATATTATACCGTCAAGTTAATAACAGTGGTAGCCATACCAGAAATCGCCAATAGCAATGCCAAAGGAACGACTAGAGCTTATATGGTAGATAAATTTATTTACCACAAAGAATCAGATACCTACACTTGTCCTCAGGGTGAAATACTCTCAACCAAAGGCACTTGGCATACCAAAAAGAAAGATGAAAATAGTAGTTATCAATTCAAAAAATACAGAACACCAAAATGTAAAGAATGTCCAGCAAGGCATTTGTGTACCGCAAAAGCAGATGGGTCTAGAGAAATAGAACGCAGTGAATATGCCGAAGCTGTAGCAATAAAAAAAATCAACTACCTGAATAATAAAGATTTATATAGAAAAAGGCAAGAAATAAATGAACATATATTTGGCACAATAAAGCGTCAATGGGGTTTTAATCATACCAATTTACGAGGCTTGCCAAAAGTAAATGGTGAAATGGCATTGATTATGACCGTTTATAAC
>Ga0209353_10000411_pt1 | contig 26053 bp, 32 predicted proteins | sample LauGreSpBDMM15SD_2_FD_187561 | JGI IMG/M metagenome (GOLD analysis project Ga0209353, IMG submission 187561) | Freshwater lake microbial communities from Lake Michigan, USA - Sp13.BD.MM15.SD (SPAdes) (version 2) | ecosystem: Environmental > Aquatic > Freshwater > Lake | place: Lake Michigan... | reverse complement strand
ATACCAGTCGCATCGAAATAGACATTCACATCATTGATGATATCCTTGAGGACCTCAAAGACAGCCTTGAGGGCGGATGCCTGGATGGTGCGAAAATGCATCTTTGTTTTTGAGTGCGGGAAACCTCTAAGTTCCGTGGAACTTGAGGGCAGCTGCGCGGCGCAAGTCGCTACGCGACTTGTTGTTTAACCCTGTCTCGCCTTTTGGTACGCATCCGTCACCGACATGCTAATTTTCTGCTCGAGTTCTGTGGTCCACATGGGCTCGAGTGATTCTCCGTACCGGCCCATGTCGAACAGGTTGTCGGAGGTATCCGACCCGTCTAGGTTTGTGCACAGGCTTCCGGTCGCATCCCACGAACAAAATTCAGTCGGGATCATAGACTCGAGCCACGTTTTGACCTCACCACCGACGCACATCTTTCCTTCGTTCGTGACGAGTGTGGGGACTCGGGTGATCTTCTGGGACGGGACGCCGTTGGTCGACACGTTATGGAACCGGACAATCTCCAGGAGAGCCGGCTGGGACTTGATGAACGCTATGATCCCCTGGGAGTGCTTGCACTTGTCCGAGTAGACCAGGAGGGCCATTTCTATGTGCCAACTTTTTGGTTGGGGGACTTCGGCGCGGGATATAGCCTAGCGGTCTCAATTTTTTTAGAGTTGAATAGTAATGAAGGACGCCCTCATCCTGGTCCTTGTCGCCCTGGCCTTTATGATCGTCCTGAACGAGCGAGGTACTCCCAAGGTTTCCACCTACGCCGTGTCAGACGTGGATCCGACCGCCCCCGTCCCGCCGGTGATCATCCAGGCAATCATCGAGAAGGTCCAGAGCTCCCTCCCTGACATGTCCCCCCTCGAGACCCTCTTTGTCAACGTCCAGCCTGATGGCTCGTACACCTCGCGGTTCATGTTCTACAACACCAAGCACTTTTACGGAACCCAGTACGACGTGAACGCCAAGGTGGGTCAGGACGGCTCGGTCGAGATCCTGAAGATTGGCGACTCTGCCCAGATCGACCCGAGCACCGGCTACAAGCCCGATAAGTACCAGCCCTGGGCATCCGTTCAGAGCAACCTGGATGCACAGTTCAAGGGGGCCCTCGTCGGCTACAAGAACCAGCCACCCCAGCCCAACCTGAACAACATCACCAAGGCGTACGGACAGAACATGATCCTGGCCGAGACCAACCTGATGACGCGTGCCTAGACGGGCCTTTTGCGTCGCAAGACTCTTCCTTAATTCGCGCCCTCCATTAGATGAGCCTTTCGGCCAAACAGGTTGTTGCTGCCGAGAAGAAGCGTGCCGATTCAAAAAAGGAATACTACAAGGCTCTCCTCGAGCAATTTTGTAGGAAAATTAAGGCAGCCTCGGAGCTCGACCAGAAGGAGGCTTTCCTTCAGATCCCGCCCTTCCTCGTGGGCTTTCCCAAATATGATCTGACACAGACCGTCATGTACATGGCCAGACAGCTCACGAGGCTCGGATATGTCGTGTCGGTCGCCGGTCCCCTGAGCCTCAAGGTTCAGTGGTACAGGACTGCCATTTTAGAATCAGAATTGGAAAAGGAGGAGATGGACCCGCTCGCACACCTTCCGAGCCTAGTCAACCTACAAAAGACGGCCCAGAGTCTGCGGGTCGTCAAGAAGGGGCGGTAAATTTCTTTTCGCGGTTGAGCATGCGAGTCGTCCGAATCTTCGCCGTCTTGATCCGGTCGCACTCCTCCGCCGCCTCCTCCATCTCGAGCTCGATGCGGTAAGGAGCCATAATCTGGCGCAACTCGTCAGCGCGCGTCTTGGCCGCCTTGGCCTTGGGTGGGTTCTTCTGGTAGTTGGTCCACGCCTCTTTTGCCAACTTGTAGTCGTCAAGGTGGCGCGCCGTCTCACTCTTGAGGCGCTCGAGATCACCCTCGAGCTCAGTCATCTTCGCGTTGTGCAGACGAATCTTCCTCTCGGCATTCATACGTCCGTATTGGGACAAGGCATAGCCGATGTGCTCGTCGCACGCCGCAGTGAGTCCTGCAGCCGTCCCCGGACACTCATCTCGGACCATGTCGAGCTCGGTGTGCGCCTCCAACTGAAAGTACTCTAGGACAGCGTGACGCGCCGAAGGCCACTCGGGGTAGCCTGCATAGTCCGCTGCGCTCGTTCGCCACTTGCATCCGTCTGCACAGTACACATAACCGTTGGCGTCAAGAGCGAAGTGAATGCCCCAGCCCATTGAACGAATAAAGGCTCCAACCTTTATGAGGGAGTCGCGCGGAAGACCGGTCCTGTTTTCCTCTCGAGAGATACTAAATGGACCTCTTGAACGAGTCCGAACGCCGTTTTACCAAAAAGCTATGCGACGCCATGGTTCCCGTGATGATTGAATCATTCTGGGAAATTTGGCTCGAGGCCAAGAAGGAGTCCCAGGGGAAGAGCACGACCCGTGTTTTCCAGGAGCTCCTTCGGGGCGTCAAGACGTGGAACTCCTCAATCTCCCACAAGCACACCGAGGCGATCATCAAGAACGAGCCCCTCTTCCCGAACCTCCTGGCGGCCGTCTTCGTCATCCACGTCAAGATTCTGAGTGCGATCCGGACCGACAAAAAGTCCAAGAAGATTTGCATCAAGTTGCCGGCGAATGACCTCTTTGTTCAGGAGTGCTACATGCGATGCGCCAAGGACCTCTACGACGCCCCGAGCATCATCGTGGACAACAAGACGGAGGAGGAGCGCAACACGGAGCTCAAGCGCCGTTTTTGCATTCAAATTGCGGAAGTCATCGAGTCTCTCATTCCTACGGCCGAGATTCTCAACACCTACCTGCCCCTTCCGGCCACCGGTGAGGACCTGAACATGGACCATGACGATGAGGACCCAGAGGGTGACGAGGACGTACCGGACATGGAGGAGGACGAAAACGAGTTCCCAGGTCCCGCTGACGGCCTCCCGCAGAACACGGGCAACATGGAGTTTGGCAAGACGCCTGGTGGGGTCGACACGGCCGTGACCGTCAACAACTCACTGACTCCTCCGAGCGTTCCCGGAGGGACGCCGGCCCCAGCCCCAGTAGAAGAGGAGGAGTCCCTTTTTGCGGACGCGCCCACCAAGATTCAAAAGCTCGGCGTCTAGACGCTCTAAAAACAATATTCACATCTACCAGAGATGGATCAGTACTTTCGTGAACCTTTCAGCGCTGCAGTCATCTCAGCGGCCGTCGTGGCAGCGTACGTCTTCGTCAAAGGAAAGATGAATAATGAAGGAAAAACAAAGAATTCAGATTACTTCAAACCTGCATTCCTCGTGGCTCTCCTCGTGTACTTTATCGTGAGTCAGGGCCAGGGCGACTCGGGACCGGTGATGAAGGAGCCCTTCTAGCGAACTTAAGGACTACGCTTTTAAAAATAGAATAGATGACGACCACGCAAGCCTTTTCAGAGATGCAGTTGCAGTTCGCCACGGACCTGACCCAGACGTTCCCGGACGTCTCGATGCCCCCGGTGGTCGACTGCCCTACATTTCTCAAACAGCTCGGCCCTTGGGCCACCCAAATGAACTCCAAGGATCCCGGCTTCTTCTGTGATCAGAACGAGTTTGCCAAGTCGTGGGGACTCTGTGAGATTTGGGCCCGCTCGGACTGCTCAGACACGACTAAGCAGGCCATCTGGCAGTACCTCCAGTCTCTGTACATGATCGGTACGACGATGAGCATGTTCCCCCCCGAGACCCTCAGCATGATTGAATCGGTCGCTGAAAATTGCGCGAAGAATATGAAAACTAACCAGAGCGGACAGCTCGATGAGGCGAGCCTGATGGCCGGCATGAACAGTATGATGGCCCAGCTCATGAACGGGAGCGGAGGTCTCGCGGGTCTCCTCGGTGGGGTGGGGGCAGGTCCGGTGATCAAGTCCCAGGGTCAGAGGGCCCAGCCCCGTCCGGGAAGCCGCCGGAAGAAGTAGAGGGGCTCCATTTTTTTTAAACTCCTTTAGTAATAGATGGACCCTCGTGACGTTTTCAAGTCGGATGAGCTCCTGGAATTTTGGCCGACCGCGACCCAGTCGGCACGTGAGCGCGTTTCGGCGACGACCCGGTTCGTCCTGTACGCCATGTGCATCGTGTTCCTATTGAATAAGGACCCGCGCGTCTTTGCTCTTGGCGCCCTCGTTTTGGCGATTCTCTATTATCTCTGGAATTCGAACATGATTTCGGACGGAAAGATGCGTGCGGCGAATGGAGACGCCCGGGCTTCTTCTCTTCTTCGTCCTGACGTGACCCTACCGACCTTCGACAACCCTATGGCGAACGTTCTCCTCAGCGACTATGTGGACAACCCAGACCGCCCCTCAGCCGCGTGGTACCCCAGCATGCGCACACAGGTCCAGCAGCAGATGAGCGCCATCCACCCGTTCGAACGTCAGCGCGATGCTGAGCGCAATTTCTACACCGTCGCCGCCAGCACCATCCCCAACGACCAGACTGGATTCGCACAGGCTGCCTATGGCAAGCCGTTCGCACCCAAGTGCCACGACCAGGGAGGAGCCGCATGCGACCCCGACCGCTTCTACTCCAAGTTCCCCGAGCGTGTCCAGATGGAGGCTGGCAATGGCCGTTAAAAAATCTAGACACAATGTAAAGAGAATGCTTCTCGACACGACCCCCCTGACTCTCGAGAAGAAGGTCTGGTACGGCCCGGCTCAGGTGGTGCTCGCAGACAAGACGGAGGTTGAGAGCGACCTGCGCTCGGAGCCCACGACTGCGCGGCGCAATGGCTGGTCCGAGCAGGCTTACGACTTTCCCAACACGTACGTGACGCTCCCGCTCCGCTGGATGACGTGGGATCCGGCCAGCACCTTTGTGGAGGATCAGAACAACCGCTTCGCCCAGCGCTACTTTTCTAAGAATGGAAATACGTTCGGGCGGTAAGTTACCAGTTCCGAAGGAACTGTTCCCAGGGACTAGCGCATCACGAGTCCTCCGGACTCGGTCTCTGTAAAAAAAATACCAAACAAAAGTAATAGATGGACCCACTCGTATTGGCATCCATTGTAGGTCTTGTGTTTGCCGGGAAGACCCTGGCAGAGCGGGGAGACAAGGAGTCGCCCTCTCGCCAGCCCCTGCCAACCACGAAACCCAGGCGCCCGTTGACCCGTCGCGATGTTGATTTGATGGCTCACCCGGCCAATCACTCAGCAGACTATTTTGATCTTCAGAACACCACCCCCGAGTTGGGACGTCGTGTCGGCGACTGGCGTCTCCAGCGCAAGGATGCGGTCCCGAACATTCAGGACATCACTCCGACCAATTCCCGTTTCCCGTACGGTCAGCCCGTCTATGACTTGTATAACCGCGAGTACATCACGAACAAGATGAACAACGTCTCACCGCTCGAGGCGCCCATGAACGTCGGCCCTGGTCTGGGTGTCGGCCCGGACGTTCGTGCTGCGGGAGGTTTCCAGGACTACTTCCGTGCTCTGCCCGTCAACATCAACGAAGAGAAGCTCACGACGCTCGAGGGGCGCGAGGGGCCGTCCTCGTACTTTGTCAAGAACGGTGGCGCTGGCGGCATCGGAGAAATCACGCACCAGGCGGTGGCTTCCAAGGCTGCATATCGTCCCCCAGGTGCATATGGAGGCGGTGGTGCCCAGAGCGCCATGGTCGGCCCAGAGGGTCGCCCCGACTTTCTCAAGACGAAGAAGATGACTATTCGTGGTGAGACCGGTCTGCGAACGGACACCCTCTCAGACGGTCCGCCCCAGTACAACGTGGCCCAGCCGTACGCCGAGGCCAAGGGGGCCTACACCGACACGACTCTCACTCGCTCCTCTGGATATCGTGAGAAGCATGACCGCCCGGCAAACGGAGCCCGTATGAACGTCCGCCAGGACCCAGTCAACATGGTCGGTGGCGGCACCCAGTACCGTGCCGAGGCCAAGCCGGTTCAGCCCGGTCCCATGGCCATCACCGGATCTAACCAGGGTCGTGGGACCCTGCCTCCCGAGTTTGATGACCCGCTCAACGAATTCAAGTCGAATCCGAACCCCCGGGCTCAGCCTGGTTTTCTGGACATTGCTATTCAGCAACTCGAAAACAATCCGTTGGCCTATTCCCTTGCGACTCCCAAGAAGCCCGACTCGGCCATGGGGACGACTCCGTTCAGCACGGTTTCGGTGGCTTAGTGGCTCAAAAAAAAACTAAGTACTCTAGTAAATGAGCGGAGGCGTTGTTCAGCTCGTTGCAGTCGGCCCCCAGGACGCTTGGCTTACCGGTAAGCCCGAAGTTTCCTTTTACCGGTCCAACTACAAACGTTACACCCACTATGCCAACTCTGTGGAGCGCCAGGTCATCCAGGGCTCCCCTATTGCTGGCGGTATTTCCACGATTCGTTTTGAGAAGAAGGGCGACCTTCTGTCCTATGTGTACCTGACGGCGCTCGACTCCAACGGTGCCCACCTGGTCAACCCAGACTGGACTCGCATCATCGACAAGGTTGAGCTGTACATCGGCGGCCAGGTGATCGACACCCAGGACATCGAGTACATGACCGACATCGAGCCCATCGTCGGCGCCCAGACCGCCTCCCAGCGCTACCTGAATAACAACAGTACAACCTTCAACAACCAGAAGAACTCCGTCCTGCCCCTCAAGTTCTTCTTCTGCAAGGACTGGTCCGTGTGCCTGCCCCTGATTGGCCTGCAGTTCCACGATGTGGAGGTCCGCATCACCTGGTCGACCTACTTGTCCCAGACCATCACCATCGGCAACACGACCACCCCGGTCCTGTCCGCCCTGCCGGCTGCGACCGCCAACGTCTTCACGGATGCGGTCAATTATTCAGCCAACACGGCCAACCTGTTCGTGACCCAGACGACCGGTCCTCTTTTCCCGGGTATGTTGATTTCCTCCCCGGGCAGCAACCTGCAGACGAACGTGGCCGTCGTCCAGTCCTTCTCGAACATCTCAGCCGGTGTCACTTCTTCCAACGTCATCATCGCGTTCGCCAACACTGCTGCGAGCAACATCGACGCGCTCTTCGGCCTCGGCGTCGTTTCCAGCCTGTATCAGCCAGTGGTCTCGGCCCAGGTCTCCCCGGCTATTCCGTATGGCACGACCGCGACCACCTCCAACACCTTCACGATTAACCAGCAGGTCAGCCAGGTGGGCGGCTCCATCCAGGTCGGTCAGTACGTGGCCGGTCTGCCCTTCACGGGCCCGGTCTACGTTTCGAACGTCTACCTGTCGAACGTGACCGTCTCGTACCCGTCGCAGGCGACCCGGCCGCCCGTGCCTCTCGGTACGACCATCTCCTTCTTCACCGGCACCGCCCAGACCACGACGACATACGCTTCCCTGCAGTTCCAGTGCTGGTCGAACTTCGTGTACCTGGACCAGGGCGAGCGCGACCACTTCGCCAAGGTTCCCCAGGACCTGCTCGTCACCCAGGTGCAGCGCGTCGTGCTCGGAACCAACCCCATCCAGGAGTTGGCTCTGGCTCAGCCGGTCAAGTTCCTGGCCTTCCCCTCCGTCAACTACCAGCAGATCTACGCCAACGGCGCGGGCTCTGCGACTGCTCTGCAGTACCAGCTGAAGACCCAGGTGAACGGTGTGGACGTGGGAGACTCCCGCTCGCTCATCCACTGGACCGAGGTTCCTCAATATTTTAACACACCTTACGGCTACGTCCACAACAACACGGTCGCCAATGTTGCAATCATCTCGTACTGCCTGGACACCTCCAAGCTCCAGCCGACCGGCACCCTCAACTTCTCCCGTCTCGACACGTACCGCCTGGTCGTGCCCCCGACGCTCGTGGGCGGCGTGGGCGCCCTCTACAACACGAACCTGACGAGCGCGTACCCGACTCCTTATTTGTACGCCGTGGGATACAACGTGCTCCGCATCCAGAACGGCCTCGGCGGTCTCCTCTACAGCTCTTAGTCGCTAAATGACTCTGCTAATTTTCCTCATAAAAACAAAGAAAGATGCGCCTCTGGGTATTGGCGTTGATTGTGTGCCTGGTCTTTGCCAGTACATATAATCCACGAACCGGTAATTTGAATAAATTTTTAAGAGATGCGGACAATGACCAGAGTTTTTCTGAAGACCAAGTCTCAGTAGAGGATGGAGCCTCGAGTGCCCCCAGGGTCAGAACCCCGAGAGAGGCATAAAGCCATCGCCATCCCTATGAGCACGATCGAGGGCGTCCCACACTTTTTGATCGTGCATGACCGGCGCTACCGCGAGTGGACCTTCGTCACAGGAGGATGCAGGCGCCGCGAAGTCTACAACCCGCTTCGGTGTGCGGTCCGTGAACTTGAAGAAGAAACGCGAGGCCTCATAAATTTGAAAAGGGGTTCGTATTCCTATTTCAAATTTACGACTGACACCCCAGAGCCACGGGACGTGGACGACGGCGTCACGGCCCTGAATCACTACCACGTCTACCTCTTCAACCTGCCCATGACCTCCACGGAACATCGGACGATCGTCCGGCGGTTCACCGAGGAGAAGAGGAAAATGGAGGGGGGCGAGATGGCATTTCGCAAAAACTACGACGAGAACGACGAGTGCCGGTTTGAAAACATCTCGAGCATCGCCAGGTGCCCGAACCTCTGGCCGATGATACGCGAACACGTGATCGGGAACCAGGAATTTCACCAGGCCGTTCAGTCGACCCACTGGACGCCGTTTAACTTGAGGGAGTGATCCAAGTCGCGTAGGAGGACCTCCGGTCCGACGGGAAACCGAAGGTTTCCCTGGACTTGTTCCCCCGCGTAGCGACTTGGTATAAAAAAACCAAGCTTGGATTAGAAATGCAGATCTTCGTCAAGACTCTGACGGGGAAGACGATCACCCTCGAGGTGGAGTCCAGTGACACCATTGCCAACGTCAAAGCGAAGGTTCAAGACAAGGAAGGAATTCCACCGGACCAACAGCGCCTCATCTTCGCCGGGAAGCAACTCGAGGACGACCGGACCATGGCAGACTACAACATTCAGAAGGAGTCGACAATTCATCTTGTTCTCCGCCTCCGTGGCGGGACCCGCTCAAAGCTCGACCTCGCGACCATCCTGGCCAAGCTCCGTGGAGACGGCGCAGATCCCGAGGTTCTCGCAAAGGAGCTGACCCTCATGAAGCTGTGCCACGAGATTCAGAAGATTGAGGAGGAGCGGGAGCAAGACGAGGCGGCGCAGCCTGTAGCCGAAGACGCAAAGGAGGAGGAGGAGGAGGTGAAGCCCCCGGCAGAGCCCCTGACCAAGAAGGAAGAGAAGATGATCGAGGAGATCAAGGCTCCCGCCGAAGCGAATACAAAGGAAAAGAAAAACAAGCACATTTTGTCGTGGTTGCTGGACTCGAGCGATGAGGAGTAGCGACTTGTTACCCCTTAGAGAAACCCCGCGTTTAAAACCAAATGGACAGGTGGCGTGTCCCCAAGGGTCCCGCGACCCATGTCCTCATGTCAGGTGGAATCCTTCACGTCCCAGATTCTGAGATTGAAGAATTTCACAGAGCCTATATAGATTTGATCAATTCTGGATCAAAATTGTATGTGGTCGAACAAAAGACGGACCGATTCAAGTTTTTTGTGGATCTGGATTACAAAGCCCCCGAGAAATTATCGGATGAAGATCTGAATCAATTTTGTTCTATAATTGATGAAGTTGTAGGATCCAAGTGTCTGGTGGCCAGGGCCCAGGTACGACAGGTCAAGGGTGATGACGGGCAGCCGACACTGAAAAGTGGGGTCCACCTACATTGGCCAAATGTAATTGTGGATCGTACCCGGGCTCTCAATTTAAGATCAAAAATCATAGAGAGTCTTGGACCCGGGCCATGGGACAAGGTGATTGACGCCTCGGTCTATGGGGGGTCAGGACTTCGGATGCTCTGGTCCCACAAGAAACCATCGGGCGACCCATATGTTCCGGCAGATCCTGCCTATGGTCGGACACTTGAGACTCTCAGTCTATTTACAATCCGAATCCAGGGCAATTTTGAATCAGAATTAGAGACACCTGGGACTTGCATAGACTCAAGACCCCTCCAGGACTATGTCCGAAAGTACATGGCCGGGCAGGATCGGACCCACCTCAAGAGGGTCCAGAGACACGAGCACGACGGCTGGTACGTCCAGACCGACGCCAAGTATTGCGAGAACATTCGGCGGGAACACAAGTCGAACCACGTCTGGTTCACTATCAAGTCTGGGAGGATCGCCCAGAGGTGCTTTGATGATGAGTGCACCGAGTTCAGGGGCCGGGAACATAATCTCCCTCCATCAATAGTAGAGCAACTCAAAGATGTTGCTATTGTGGGTAGTCCTGTTGGTACTTTTATGGTTGATATTCTTCCCGATGGGTCCTCAGGCGCGTTTCAAAAAGTACGAGAAGATGGTCCATCCCTACTCGGGGCTGGACCCGGTCAATTGGAGTCGTTTTTTGGAAAACCTCCACACGTTCGAACAGTCGGCTTCGAGTGCTGGCCTAGATGATGCAGCCGGGGCTTTGTATGTTGCCGTCGAAGCCATCAGGGACCTTGGACTCGGTCTCCGTCGTGCGGACGACGCGAACATCCAGGAGGAGCTGGCCGGCATCGCGTTTCAGCTGGCCATAGAGGGTGAGACAATTTTGAATCAAAATGCAGTCTCTCAAGGCATTTACTTCTTCCCAAAGTACTTAAACGATACGATGCTAGACTTTCCAGAATATGTCGCGAAGGACCCAGGGCCCGTCAAAAGCCACGGACAGTAACCTGCAGACGCTCGCCGCCGCTGCCGCCACTGTCGAGGAGACCGGAACTCGAACGCGGTCCGGCCGCGTCTCCAAGCCCCCTGCGAAGTACGAGCCCATCGAGAAGGTCGAGGACGACTACGACGCGGACGACTACGACTCCCACGAGTCCGAGATTGCCTCGAACTTTGAGGACGACGCCGACGAGGAGGACGAGGAGGATGAAGATGATGCAGACGAAGATGGAAACTTGGATGGATTTGTTGTAGCAGATAAAAGTGAGAGTGGTGGTTCTGATAGTGAAGACGATGGAAAACCTGCCGTTCCTGTCAAAAAGCGAACCCCAGTCAAGAAGCGCCCAGTTGCCGCCCCCCGAAAGCGCAATGCCTGAGAACCGAGGCGCGTCGTGGGACCAGCCGGAAGAGGAGGAGCCCCGAGTGAACAGGTATATGTTCGCTCCCCCTCCGCTAGAGAAAAAGGATCCGTTCGCAGCACTCAAGGAGAATCACGTCGCGTTGATTCTGCTTGGTATTGTCATCGGTGTCATTATCATGAATATGCGCCCCATCATCGTAAACTCGGGTGGGGCTCTCGCTAAGCATTAAGGGGATACAGTGGTGCCCTTGGCGCAAAATCATCATTTCCAACAAAGTTACCAATTGGACCCGTGCGATTCTTGTAGACGTCCTCCTGGAGGAAGCCCGTCCACACATTCACGCGTGTCTGATCTGCCGGCTCCATGTCGCGAAACACAGTAAATGCAGGCGCGTTAGGGTCTGGTGGTGGCCTGCTTATAACGTTCGGAAGAATTCGCATGTACATCATCCACCCCAGAAACGCAATGACGACCACGGCCGCCAATGGCATCACCTGGCCCTGTTGCAACAGATAAAAACTACTCAAAATCATGAAAGATCCGGCAATTGCCAAGAGCACTAATTGGCCCTTGGGAAGTGTCTGGGGGGAAATCATATTGATTTCCTGTCTATTATTTGTAAATATTTTAGTTCGCTCACTCTGTTTCGCTCACGTCCGGGACATCGTCGTCCCCCTCAGGGATCGTCTCGATCGTCAGTGTCGTGGCGTTTGCTGCGTCAGCCTCCCGACGCTTCAGGACCTCGGCCGCGACGCGGATGTCCGCCTTGACCACCAGCTCATCCATAGTCGCCTCCGGGAACTCCACCTTGAGAGCCTCCAGGAAGTCGGCCGGGTGAGGAATAGGTGGCACGTCCGGCTTGGTGTAAAACTTGGAGTTCTCGTCGGACGGGTCGATGTACGGGAACTCGCCATCCTGAGGCTTGGCCGTCATGTCGCGCTTGCGCTTCTCGAACATCGCAGCGGCCTGCGACTGGTTCGCGCGGTACTTGGACATGATCTCCTCGAGCTTCTCGTTCTGGTAGTGAGTGTCCTCAATCTGCTCGCGGTCAGGGGGGATCAGCAACCACTTGTACATGTCGACCACATAAATGTCGACAATCGCATCCTCCTTCTGCAGGCGCTTTGCGTGGGTGCCCGCCTCATCACGGGACTGAAAGCATCCACGGATCTTCATGCCAAACTTGTCATTCTTCTGGGGAAGGTCGGGGCCGACGAAAGAAACGCACGCAAACAGCTGCCCGGGAACCGTCAAATAATCCTGCTCGAGGGAAGCCATATAAAAGAGACATGCGTTTTTCTTTTAACTAAGTAAACGCGATGGAATTGCGCCAGCTCCACAATCAAATAAAACGCGAACACATTTCGCGCTGGGTCCCTCGGCGTTCGCACGTTCTCGACTGCGGGTGTGGACGTGGCGGGGACTGGCACAAGTGGAAGGCGGTGCACGCCCGGGTCTCGGCCATCGATCCGGACCCGGAGTCGATCAGGGAGGCTGAGAGTCGAGCAATCGAGATGGAGTTTGGGGTCTGGTTCCTGGGCCTCGGGGACATCAGACAGGCTGCATTCGCCGGCCCGTACGACGTCGTCTGCTACAATTTCTCTTTACACTACATCTTCGAGGACCCCGAGACATTCAGCCAGTCCATCAAGGCCCTGGCAGTTTCGGTTCGCCCGGGTGGCCTCTTGATAGGCGTCACCCCCGAGAAGGCCCGGGCTGAGGCGATGGTCGACCAGTTCGGTCACTTCAAGGATTCCCTTGGAAATGAAATAGCCCTGCTCCATGCAAACTCGCGACTCATGGTGCGCCTGGTCGACGGCCCGTTCTATGCAGACGGTGGGAAGGAGGAACCAATTTTGGATGCAAATGTACTGATACGTGCACTCGATCACGCCGGGTTCGAGATGGTCCAGTGGGAACCAATGATCGACAAGCCCAACGGTCTCATCTCCGACCTCTACAGCAAGTTTGTATTCAGGAGGCGCTCCTGAATTTTCTAAGTTAATATCAGATGATCCAGTGGGTGGTGGTCGCCGCACTCTTCCTGGTGTTTGTGATAATTTTGATCACAAATAGGGAGCCCCCGATGCTGACGGAGATCAAGCACAGGTACTGGGGGATCCTGGATATGCTGAGAGAGACTGGGGACCCTGCGTGGCACGGTGTTATGCGACCGGCGATCATCACTGGGATGGTCGGGTGGTCGAAGGACAAGGGGCCGATAGGTTCGAACGTCAACAAGGGGTACGAGATTTACCTCTGCCTGGATGGAGATGACGTCAACTCGGCGATGTACGTTCTCATTCATGAACTGGCACACATGTCCGTCCCGGAATACGATCACACGTCGGATTTCTGGAAGAAGTTTGAAGAGCTCAAAGAGCTGTGCATCAAGAATAAGTTTTATGTAAAGGGTGGAGAAAGGTCTTATTGTGGGGATACTGTTCGAGACTGAGGGAGGGACCGAAGGTTCCTCGCGGAGCTTGTATGAAATATGAACAGCTGCGCTGCCACGAGCCAGCGCCCTTCGGGCACCGCCTCGGCTCATTTACTTCTCAATCACGTACTTCTTCGCAAAGTAGTACAGGATTGCCACAATCAGTCCCGTCACGGCGAGTCCGGTCAGGGACACCTCACCAGACTCGCCCACAAACTTGGGCACCATGGTGCGCAGGCGGCTCTGGACCGGCTTGGAGAATGCGATGGCGGCGGCGATGGCGGCGACGGCCGCCTGGAACTGGTCATCGGTCAGACCAAAGGGGTTGGAGGAAGACTTCTTGGACTTGGCAGCGCGCTCAACCATGGGCGCCTGCTGGGGAGGTCCCATCATCTCGTTCTGGATCATTTGGTTCGGGCCGGGCATGAGCTCCTCCAGAGGAGTAGAAAAGTCTGCCATTTGAGATTCGTCAACATCTTTTTCCGGCGAAGGAGGTCGCGTCCGCCTAATCAGCCCCGTCGGGACTGACTTGGCCTGGTCGCCCTTCTCGCGGTTGAGCGCCTGATGGGCGAGCTCCTCGTCCACTGTAAGTGTGGCCCCCTCTGGGAGGTCGCTCAAAATCGAGCTCGTGCTTGGGTCGTAAGTCATCATGGCAGACTGTTCAGGGGCCTGTGACCTCGTCATCTAGTTTCGATTGGGAATTTCTCTTAAGAGGCTTGGCGCGGGTCTACTTCCGCTTCACCACGTTCACGACCGACCCCTTTCTCTTGGGCGGTGGTGCTATAGATCCAGCAGTTGCAGCCGCCCGGGCATTGTAATGCCTCTGGTGGTACTGCCAGAATGCAGCCCCACCGACCCTGAAGTTCTTGCGAATGGGCGCCTTGTACCAGAAAACACAGTCCGTAATCTTGTTCGACTTGCTGGTGTTGTCGAGCACCAGACACTCGTAGTTTTCTGTGGTCGCATCCATGACCTGACAGAAGCTGTCGAACGTCGGGAAGACGCCGAAGAACGCCTTGTACAGGTTCTCTCGGTTCTGCCGTACGTTGTCGCGCAGGGCAAACACGTAGTCGACGTTGGTCCGAATCATGGGCGTCATATCCATGCAGTACTGGGTCGTCATCATAAAGAAAATCTTCCAGTGTCGTCCGTTCATAAACAACTGCCTGATCGCAATGTCTCTCATAAAGGCGCGGTCGTACATGCAGTCGTCCATGAGCACAAATACCGGCGTGCACTTCCCGGCCGCCAAGAGCTTCTTCTGACGCTCGATGATCTTTTCGAGCGCATCCTTGTTGTAATCTCCAAAGACGAAGAGGTCCGGGATGAATTGCTTGTAGTACCCGTTCCCCTCCTCTGTTCCAGACATGGCGATGCCGGCCGGCAGGTGCTTCTTGTGCCACAGGATGTCCGTGACCAGCGTCGACTTGCCCGTCCCGCGCTTACCGATGAAGACGCACACCTTGTCGTCGCCCATCTTGCTGGGATCGAACTTTCGGAGCTGTAGAGACATCTCCTCCTCCAATTTTCAAACAAAATTCACACTGGACTCTAGCGCGACCTGTGCTGGGAGTCGCGGAACGTCTCGGGCACTAATCTCTCTACCATTACTAGAGGCGACAAATGTCAGCCGGATACATCCAGTTGGCCGCCATCGGTCAGCAGGATGCCTACTTGACGGGCGAACCGCAGGTGACGTACTTTGCGGGCGTCTACAAGCGCCACACCCCCTTTGTTCTCGAAGCCTATGACATTCCCTTTATAGATCAGAGCATCACATATGGAAAAACGAGCATTTGTCGCATCCCTCCCAAAGGGGATCTCATACGAGGATTGACGCTCAAAATCAACCTTCCGGCTCTGTACAACCCCGGAGAAGACTGGACGTGGGGGCCCACTCCGTCAGCGACGAATTTCCCCCTCCTCTGGTTTGGCTTCTCGAATGGCACCATCGTGGGTCCCCTCACCGCCCCCACAAATTTCCAGTACTATTCAACGAACGTAGCATCTCTGGCCGGCTGGTTCGATTCTAATTTCGGTCCTTATGCGAGCTATAATTATTCTCTTAACAAGTTTGTGTTCTCGAACGTCTCGAACGTCATTGTGACGGCGGGCGCGCCGGACAACTCCGCACTCTCCAGCATTTTTTGGGGACTCGATCCGGTCAATTACACAACGGCGGCAGGATCAAACATTATTTACAACGCGACCGTCTCGTCCCTGTCGAACCTTTCGGCCAATTCCATTTCGCCTTCGAACACCTTCGCAAACGTCTTCATATCGACCCTGACACCAGACTACACCCTTCAACAGTCTGGTTGGATCCAGACGGTCGGGTTGCCCACGAACATCCTCACAGGGGTGTACCTCAGCCTCGCCGAGACTGTCCCGACATCTTCCCAGCAATTTCTCAACTTTTTCGAGGTCAACCCGTCGAGCATCAAGTATTGGACTCAGAATGATTTTTCACCGAGTAATTACGCTATAACACCCGGGGGGTGTATCAAGTTCATCAACCCGGGGTACTATACAGTCCAGATGGGTTTCAACGTCCAGGGCGGTTCGGTCCAGAACCTGGCGTACGGATCCTCCCCAACGGACGGCGCCCCCCCGATCCCTTCCTTCATTTACACCTCCAATTGTACGGTGTCGCCTAACCCCTCGACACCCATAATCATTCCCATCATCGTCACAAATCCTGGCCTTTTCTATTACTTTTACGTCACGACAAGCGGCGTGAACCTCCTCACAGGGACGTACTTTTCGGCCATCCCGGTGAATGATATTTACCAGCTTTCGACTGACGTCACACTCGCGAGCACGTCTCTGGCGCCCGTTCCCCTATACGGAAACGTGACTCCCCAAAACAGCACAGTGACCCTCGATTCTAATTCCATGATGAATTTTCAGTTGAACGGCTCGTACCTCATCTCGGGCTCCCTGAGTTTCAATGACCCGTCGTATGTCGCAAACGTCTCGCTGGGATACGGTTCGAACACTATTTACACGTACGACATGTCCATTCAGGGACGGAATCCCACCTTTTGCTTTTCGATGCCCTTGGTCGCAAACACCCTTTTCTCGTACTATCTCAACGTATCGACGACCGGCTCCCTCTCGACCCTGAACGCCAACTCATTCTTTGCGATTAACCAGGTGGGCGTCCTTCCGCCTACGCAGGCTGAAACTATCCTTCCATACAACGGAATTCTGTACCAGAGCACATCGAACACCCTCCCGCCCTCGGGCTTCATAAACCTCGCGAGCACCTTCTACAGTTCAAATACAAATTCGGCCATGATTACCACAACCTCTGGGGGGAACCTTTCGTTCACGAACGTCATGTCCTTCATGATGACGGCCGTCTTATACACTTCCAACGCCGTCTCGACCGTCTCGATAGTAAGCACCGACCCAGCATTTTCGCAACAGACCCATGCAGTCGCGTCGAGTATCGCACCGCCCTACACCGTATCGGTTCCGTTCAGCGTCTCGAACACCAGCGCCCTGTATTCAATTTCGGTCGGAATTATTAACAATCTTTCGGCCAACGTCCTCGCTGGGACGTACATCTCGGTCGCGGCCCTGGCCTCGAGCATCAGCACCGGCGCCATTACGCCCGATTTCAGTTACTGCGACTCGGTCGGGACTCACATCATCAAGAACGCGGACCTCAAGATTGGTGGCCAGACCATCCAGAGCATCACTGGAGAATACATCGAGATTTGGAACGAGTTGAACATCCCGTACGAGAACCAGCCTGGTCTACAGCTTCTGACGGGCAAGTACGACACAGGGACGTCCATCCCACCCCCCGGCCGAACTTACTTCATCAACCTTCCGTACTATTTCTATGAAAACCCCGAGCTGTCCATACCTATCGCGGCGCTCGGTCGCCAGGACGTCGAGGTCTGGGTCACCTTCCGGGAATTCTCCGAACTGACAGCCATCTCCGTTCCTGACCCGACCTTGAGCGCGACTATCATCACCGAGTACGTCTACTTGGCCAACCCCGAGATTAACTGGTTCCAGAACCATCAGATCGACTATGTCATCACACAGACGCAGTATCAGGAGTTCGATCTGGCCCAGGGGTTCCAGAGCGCCGTGTTCGAACTGGAGTTTTCCGGTCCTATCAAGGAGCTCTTTTTCATAACTCAGCCGGTCGGAAACGCGCCTTACGACTATGTGGTCGCCGGGTCGACAAACCCGAACCTGCAGAGTCTCGGGATGACATTCAACGGCGAGGACGCATTCTTGACATCGTGCACAAACGCCCTCTACGTCGGGGCGATCGAGCCGTTCAACCACCACGTCAACTTCTTTTCCAAACCCCCAACAACCTCACCACAGCCTCAAATTTTCGGAAGGCAATTTTTCATGTATGTTTTCGCAAAAAACCCGAGTAGCCGCAACTCCTCGGGCGCCATCAACTTTAGCAGGATCCGCAACGTGTTTTTGCAACTCAACGTCTTTAATCCGGGTGCAGTCTATCCCGCGAAGAAATTCCGGGTCATTGCCACGTCACAGAACGTCCTTCGGGTCGAGAACGGAATTGCCGGTCTGATGTTTGACTGAGTTTTTCCAGAAAGTTTTCCAAGACGCAACAATGTCGAGAGTTTCAAACGGGTTTTACGACTGGTTTTCCAATTCCAAAAGAGGATTATATACAAATTATTAAAATAATCTAAATAAGAATTTTCCAATTCCGAAAGGGGGGTACACCCCATTAGGAATTGGAAGTATATGCCGGGACTTGGCCGCCCGACCACCCCTCACCCCCTTTTTGGAATTAGTCATCTCCAAAAAATCCGGAAGTTTGCTTTCGGTTCATCAACTGTTCAAATACGTCCTCCGAGCTGTTCGGTCCCACCCATTCTGCGGGGGTCTCGACGCGCTCCGGAAGAGGAGGCCTGACTTCACCTGGTTTCATGCTTTGGAGATGAAACCTACACGCCCCGCGCTCCTTCAAAGGTCGCCCACAATTCCAGACGTTGCACTTGGCCTCGAAGATCACCCCAAGGTCTTTTGACCCGATACCCATATTGAAACGGATTTCAGACCGCAAGGTCCTCGGAACCTCTTTCAAATGTGAACTGATGGACGTCCGCATGTCCCTGAACATTTCAGACTGGAGGAAGCTGTTGAGGACAGCCTGTGTGAACGTCTTGGACTCGAGGAAGTCTCTGCAGGCCGGGTTATGGTCCCGAACCCACGTACAGTACTTTTCGAACCGAGGCCACGATTCGATGAGCAGAGGAACCACCTGGTCCTGCATGACCCGGTTCCAGTAGACGAGGACAAAGTCGCTTGGGGTTGCCCTGACAGCCTCACCATCCTCCATGTAATAGACGTCATAGGTCGCCACGTTGGGCCAGACGGCAAACCTGTTGCGGTCATTCAGCTGGTTGAAGATGTGACTGGCGATGTGACGGAAACGAATGTGCTCGTTGAGAGACTCCACGAGCTCAGTCAAGTCCAACGACCCAATATTAGGTGGGACGTACTCGATATCCCTCGTAAATGTATATGAATCTCTCGAGTCGCATGGATTCTTGCGATCTTCCTCATGCCGTTTCAACTTCCCCTGGGCCCTCGATAGGAACTTCGGGTCCGTGAACTCTTTGAAGCACTTCGGACACTTGACAGAGGCGACCATCTCTACTGTGCTCCAAGAAAAAAAACCTTCCCAGACCCTCGGTGGCCTGGGGAAAAGTTATGGTTTTGGAGCAGAATGTCAGCAGGGGTCCGAGTCTCGGGTCTCCGTCGGGTATGTCCTCCATGTGGACCCGGCACCGTCCTGATGGTGCACACTCCGGCTCGGAACACCATGCGACTTCACACGATCTCATATCTATCTATAATCCTTCCTGGTATTTTTAAGTTTCCATAAGTGGAAGGGAGGTGTCTTATAATTTCTCAACTTATGGAAGACGATTTGACATAAAACATAGAAAGGGTATGCACCCTGTTTTAGTTTTGCGTCACTTTAGACCCAGTAGATTCCATGGACCTGAGATACCATTTGAACATTATACATTCTCAACTTATGAAATACAAATTGACATAAAACATAGAAAGGGTATGCACCCTGTTTTAGAATTGAGTCAATCTAGGGCTAGTAGATTCCTGGCCCGAGCGCCCCCGGACCTCCCAAAATCTCTAAGTCCCTAGTAGTATGGCCGGACGGGCAAGTCTTGCATTCCTCGGCCAGGAGGACATTTCCTTGAGCGGGGACCCGCAGGTGACGTACTTTGTGGAAAGGTACGCCGGCCAGACGCTCTTCACCCAGCGTGTCGAACAGGTCATTTTCGACGAGCAGGGAGTCAGTTTTGGCACGGAGAACCACAGGATCCTGCCAAAGTCCGGGGACCTCATCACGAACATGTACCTGTACGTTGAATTCCCACCCTTGCCGCCGGGCGTGGGCGTGCTCGACTCAGTCGGGACCCTCATGTTCCAGTATGTCGAGTTGTATTTAGGAACAGAATTGATTGAACGTCTGTATGCAGAACACATCGAGTTGGCCTTTGACCTGGAGGTTCCCAAGGGGAAGCAACCGGCCCTCTCCTATCTCATCGGCAAGAACCTCCAGTTCGTCGTCACACCGAACGCATCTTACACGATCCCTCTGCCATTTTCTACATTCAAAAAGGGGATGGTGATTGATGGACCGGATATTACGTTTCGGATCGTCTGGAACCCCACGACGTTTTTCACGACGCCACCGACCAACCTGCCGGGGACAATCACGTCCTATCTGAACATTGAATACACCTACGTTGCGGAGGCTGAAAGGAAGTTGTTGCCCGGGAGCGCGTTTGTGCAAGAGAGGCCCGCGGTCGCCCCGCCCCGGCTTCAAATCTTCGAACAGGTCCAGCGCATAGAGTTCTTCGCACCCCAGGGCGTCTCGAATGTGCAGTGCTTGCTCGATTTCTCCAACCCGGTCAAGGAGCTCTTCGTGGTGATCCAGAACGACTCGGCGCTCGGCTACGACTATAGCAACACGGCGACGAGCGCAAGCACGTCCCTGGGGACGGGGGACATGCTCAAAAACTTGCAACTCGATTTCAACGGGGTCTCGCGCGTCGACCCCATCGTGGGGACTCCGCAATTTCTTCGAATCATCCAACCTCTCGAATTTCACACGCGAGTTCCGGACCGGCTCTTCTACATGTACTCATTCAGTCTGGACCCGGAGGGTGAAGACCCATGCGGTTCCGTGAACCTCTCACGAATTAAGAATCAAAAACTGTACTTGTCACTGAACCCGAGCCCGGCCAACGTGAAGATTCGGGTCTACGTCTCCTCCTATAACTTTTTGGAGGGATCAAAGGTGATATTCAGTAACTTCAAGTAGTTAGAGAATCGGTGCAATTTTAGATTAGAATTGAGAATGAAGACGGGAGAGGGTGAGATGGATACGAGCGCCCTCGAGCAGAGTGCGATCGACCTCTTCCTGCCGGTCATGGAATCTGGGACGGTTCTGGCCGCACACTATGCTCAGGCGTGCGGACGGGACTGTGTGGTCGGAAGAGACATGCGGTACGGACTGATGTATGCAGCCAGAAACGTGGCCGGAAAGCACGTGGGATCTCTGTACCCCGAGGTCTACGATGAGGACTCGGATACCGAGTCCGAGGGCGACGCCCTCTCTGAAGAAGACGATGAGTCCGACCCGGACGAGGAGTCTGACCCGGAGGACACGGAATGGACGGAGTATGAAGGGGCCGATGATGACATGGCCGTGAAGATGAACGACTGCGCGAGGACATGGGCCGAGTGGGTACCGGCAAACCCGACAGAGGCGGCGTTAAAGTCTGCGGTGGATTCTGTAGGAGTAGTATAGACTAATGAGCTTTGTGAAGTTTACAGTATTTGAGGAGGGGTCTGAAGACGAGGGGGAGTGGATTCAATTTGCAAACATAATTGAGGAGGAGGAGTACGAGGAGGAGCCAGAAGGTTTCCAGGGTTTCCAAAAGGGTTTCAGCGAAGAGGGGGAGGGGCAAAACCAAAGTCCCGTCCCCCGACCATGGGACCCCTCGGAACCTGTATGGGCTGTCCTTGACCGAGACGAGGGGCAAGGGTCTTGTAAGTGATGATCAAACCCAAAATAACTAGAACAATCAGCCACCAGTGAAACCTTTTCTTGGGTTCCACCGGCGGTTTAGGAACCATAGTCATCGCCTGGACTATCCGGCGAATCTGTGTGTCCTCGAGGGGGGGAGGGGGTGGCAGGGTCGGCTCGGGGTCCGGGGTCAGATACAGCCTGAGGACGAATGAATTGGTGTTCCATCCCTGGAAGTTCAGGAGTCTTCCTTCCCGGTCGATCCAGTTGACGGTCAGGCGCTGGAGGGAGTTGATGGGCTCTGGGTAATCGACGCCAATCTTGTAATCTTTGTTCTCGGCGAAATTCTTGACGCAGGCTGAGCCGACGTCCATGGCGATGGGGGCGAAGGCCCTGTTGGCGTTCGAGCCACTGATGGTCCCGGTGGTGGACTGAATGGCGCCCGTGTCGACATTGAAGGGGCTCCGGAGTTCCTCGATGTCCAGGTAGACGATGTCATTGAGTGAGAGATCCACGAGGGTCGAGCTCCGGAGGATGTACTTGCCTACGTAGCCTGGGTATGTGGAACCGGCAAGGGTGCTGGTGAGGGTCGTGTTGTAGGCAATCCCGAGCATGGTGGCCAGCTCCCGGGAGTTAATTTTGATCGTAAATTGAGTAGTCCCTGAAAAAATAAAGTGGCCTTCCTCTGGAATGTAGGTGAGGGTGGCGGTGGTCTGGAGGGCCGAGATGTCCTGGGCCAAACTGTAGACTGAGTAAAACCCTGGATTCATGGAGACGTTGGAGGTGTTGACGGTCAGGACGTTCGAGCCGGACGTGAGATTGTACACTGAATTACATACACGTGCGCTGACCAACTCGACCCGCTCGACGTTCTTTATAGGGCTCGTGAGATGGAGTACGTAATTCGACCCTGTGGGGTACAGATTGGAGTCCCTGTTTGAAGAATCTGCAAAGATGAGGCGAGTGAAGTTCATTCTAATTTAGGTTGGGAATTTAAGCTCATGTCTCGAGCGTTGCGAGTCTCTGCTCCATTGACGCCATCTGCGTTTTGAGCAAACTGATGTTCTCGGTCGCAATCGCAAGAGACTGCTCGAGCGTCGTGTTTTTGACTGAAAGTTCCTGGACGGCCTTTATGAGAGGCGCGACGAATTCTGTGTATCCGATGGTCAAAACATCACAACCACCCTTGACGGTGTGATCCTGGTAGCCGGCAAAGTCCACGCCGAGGTCGTCCATGACCTCCTTGACTTGCTGAGCGATGACGCCCTGATGGAACCTCGTGCGCTTTTTGGAGCCGTCATTGGGAATAGGAACGAGTTTGCGCGCCTTCGTGACGGCGCCCGTTTCCGGATCCGTCACGTATTCCTCAACCTTATCGAAATAGTCTTCCCGGTAATTCCAGCGGAAATCAACAGCCTGAACTTTGTTTATGAAATCGAGACCGATCGTAGTGTCTCTGATGTCCGCCTTGTCGCGAATGTCCGAGCGACTGCGCAAAAAAACGAGTTTATAAAAAGTTTTAAATTGCATGGAGATATATGTTGTATGCAATACCAATTACGAAGATCGCGAATTTATATGCGCATTTTCTGATATCGAACAAGCATACAATTATATTAAAACTAAGTGTGGGAACTTTGACAATATAACGGTATTCAAACACGTGCTAGACTCGAATGAACTTGGTGAACTTGTACACGAACAAAAGTCTTGTCAGGTGCGAAACTGGCGATGTTCTTAAACAAAAGCGGGGCCTTCTATCCAAAGCACAAGTGATCTACGAGTACCCTTCGTAACAGGGGTGACCCTGTGTAGAAGATAACTCGGAAACAGAATGACCGTTCCTTTTGATTTTTCAGCAACAACAACTTTACCCGTATTAATTTGAAGTTCACCTCCTTCATATTCAGACGGATCGGAAAGTTGACAGACGAGACTCAGCTTCCTGTTGGCTTTGTTCGAACCCATGTCGACGTGCCAGTCGTAATGCCCCAGGTCCTCGGAATTGTACACGGTGTATTGAATATGTTCCGCTATCTCGTTTAATTTGAACTGGTAAAATTCAGTATTGCATTTGGTAATGAGCTCAAAGAATATTTTGTAAATTTCAACAAACTCGTCTGTTTTTAGCAACCAGCAAATTTTCGTACGTCGTTTGGTGGCGTCTACGGCCCCTTCACCAATTTGGGCGTCTTGAAGTTCTTTTTGTGCAAGTATGCTCCTTAGATTATCTATCTTTGTGTTGGGAATAGCGTCTATAAATCTATAATAATTTATATGATTTTCAAATAAATTTAGATTAAAAACGAACCTATAGACGTTTGAAGAGGGCGCCACCACCTTCGTGTCGTACAAATAATCTTTGAACGGACCGTCCCTATCCACATAGTGTAAAAAGACCTGAATATACTCGTCACCTTCGAAAACCTTGCGATGGTGCTCGATGTCACATCCCTTATATAACACCCCATCACCCGGCTTGTGCAAAATAGCCTTTTTTCCCATGTAAATTGGCCATGTGTGACTTTGAGAAAGATTCAGCGTCACCGAATACTCGCAACTTTCTCTATCTTTGTGAGGTTTTAAATCGGCCCCTTTTAGATAAATACGACAGTATGCGTAAGAAGGTTTGAGATTTTTGCCTGAAATATTCGAAATTTGACCTAAAAATCTACCAAGAAGAATATTACACACGGGAAGGTTATAATATGAAAAACTGTTTGGCACTTGTTCATCGCCATCATTTTTAGGAGATTTTCGTATTATGTCTGCTATTTCATGTGCTTCACCTGCATCTATAAGTTTCGGTATAGACTTGTACAACTGCCTCATAAGTTAATTTGGCTATTTTCCTTTAACTATGGATAAGATATGATAATAACTCCCTGATATCCCGGTCCTGGCTGTCCTTCCCCTGCCGACCCCCCGCCACCACCACCATAAGAAGTTCCTGCTTTGCCAGGCATATCGACAGCCTGTCCACCAACCCCTCCTCCACCTGGGCCACCGGTTCCGCGAGTAAAATAACCCCCGCCACCCCCACCACCTCCATATGTTGCGGTTATAGTACCTATAGTAATTGCTGTGCCATTTCCACCCGGACCGCCAATGCCGCCCGGTGGAGGGGCGCCAAGCCCGGTTGCCCCTGCGCTTCCGTTCCCGCCTCCACCACCACCACCGCGCGCGCTAAAACTTACTGGATTAGGAAATCCATTTCCACCTGGAAAATTTCCAGCACTTCCTGTAGGGTTTATAGAACTGCCCCCACCACCACCGGCATTACCACCTGTTCCAGCGCCACCGTTTCCACCTCCTCTCCCGCCACCGCTCGCCTGTAGAGGGCCCACCCAAATCGAAATATTTCCTCCCGTCCCAGAACTCGCGGCTCCTACCGTGAAAGGATATACAGAGTTCAAGACCACGGGCGTTGTTGTATAATTAACTTGACCACCACCGCCACCCCCCGACGTGTGGTAGCCTGGCCCACCTATTGCTCCTGGAAGAACGTCGCCCCCTGCACCTCCACCGCCTACCAATAAAATTTTTATTGTATAAGTACCTGTTGCGGTGTAAGAACCCGGTGAAGTGAATGTTGTTGTAAATGTAAAACCCAACCCCAGAAACTTGCTCAAAGGAAATGTACTCGTGCTGGATGCGGGAAAGGTTTGTGACGCTGGTGTGTAAGTTCCGGGACTCAATCGCAACCTGGAAGCAACGGGTACGTTTGTAGCCGGTGTGAGTTCCCATGTAGAAACCACGCCTCCTACAGGAACGGGTCCAGATGCTGGAATAGACATCACTACTCTCAATTGGTATTATTTTTCCCCGCCAACTCCTTGATCGCCTCAACAAGCAAAGGAACAATCTTCTCATATTGAATTCTCATGTATTCGTTCATGTTTTCAAACGGAAGTTGCGCGACAACCTCTGGGAGGACCTGAGAAACCTCTTGGGCGCTTAGTCCCACGTGAGTCATCTCAGTTTCGAAGCCAAATTGACTCGCGAGATCGTTATATTTAAACATGAACCCATTCAATGCCTGGACCTTTTCAAGAGCATTCTCAATTTTACCCAATCTGTTCTTGAGACGGTCATCAGATGCCGAATAGTACGCGACCACATCGCCAGTACAGTTGACGGCCGATACTGTTATAGACGGCGACCCCGAGAGACCGCCAGCCGTTCCAGAGGTGTTTTGGTTGAGGGTCGGTACATCGGCAGCTACAATAGCCGCCATCACCACATTTGTACCGTTTCCTCGAAGGTACTGTGTGGACGTCACTGCACCGGCCAGCGCGTTCATAGCAGCCTGGGCGCTCACTTGACCTGTTCCGCCCCGAGCGACCGCAAGTGTCCCAGACCCTGCATTGCCCATGTCGAGGCTCGTGATTCCAGACCCCGCGCCTGTCAAGGTGGTTGCGCTGACGGTCGCGGCCGTGACCGTCCCAGTAAGCGTAGGAC
>Ga0209353_10000410_pt1 | contig 26079 bp, 35 predicted proteins | sample LauGreSpBDMM15SD_2_FD_187561 | JGI IMG/M metagenome (GOLD analysis project Ga0209353, IMG submission 187561) | Freshwater lake microbial communities from Lake Michigan, USA - Sp13.BD.MM15.SD (SPAdes) (version 2) | ecosystem: Environmental > Aquatic > Freshwater > Lake | place: Lake Michigan... | reverse complement strand
ATTTTACGCATCATGGTTTTAAAGCGTCATGCCTTAGTCTACGCGATGTGGACTGCTGTAACCACCTGCCATAGCTATCGCAACGACTTAGTTGATTTTTGAAATGATGCAAAATATTGCCATCAGCTAGAAAGATTCCTACATGATTTGGTTTGTCATAATGAATATTAAACAGTAAAGCATCACCATCTTGCAATAGTTCATCGTCTCGCAACTCATGGAATCCTGCTAATCGCCAGCATTTATCAAATATAGGATTATCTTCAAACTCTTCTTCCGGTGGTCTATCCCAATCCGGTAATATTAAACCTTTAGTTGCATAATAATCACGAACCAACGTCCAGCAATCAGATTTAATCCATTGCCAGTTGCGTCCAATCAAGGGAAGCATGATCGCCATTCGCCTTTATCTGTGCTTAGTATATACCACGGCAATTTGCTGCGCTTACATGATTTAATATCCATATCACTTGGTTCTGGTGAATTGCTGCCATGGCTGTGGATTACTGCAATAATGACGCCAGTATCTTCTGCTTCTGCCCAGTCCGCTGGATGTATAACAAAACAATCATCAATTTCTGCAATATTACGACATTCCCAATACACTTCAACACCATCGTAATTTACAACTAAACCGCATGATTCATTTGGTGCTATTGCTTTAGCGTGATTTAATGCTGCGTCACGCCAGTTCATCCTGCGACAACTCCAATGCCTGGGAACGATCCAAATGGTAACTCATTATCTTTACCAAATCTAATTGCACAACTATTTAATCGTTTGCCGCATACATCAAGATTTGTATTTGGCACAATTTCATCATTAACATCAAAGAAATTGCTTCCTGCATATGAACATTCCGCCGATTTATATTTCCATTGGCATATAGTAGCAAGGCATTGACGTTTCGGCGCTTTAATTCCAGCAAGATCAAAAGCAGCGGCTAATTCCCATTCAACTAAGTTTAAATTTTCTACTACTTTACGATCTAAGAAATAAATCTCTTGCGGAAATTCAGCAGTAGGGTCTGGCGTGCCATATGGGTTCACGTTACCAGTGAAATTAACCGCATCGATATAACGCGCTAACGTACGAATACGGATGAATTTTGCGCCAATTAAGTCATTACCTGTATTGAAATCATTTACGATTAAAAGTATTGCCGTGACATAACTTAGCGCATTTGATACCTGTAGCTTTGGTCTTGGCAATTGCCCTCCACCACTAAATTCGAATCCTGTCGCTTCGACAGGGAATCTAGTATATGAGTTTGAGTTCCATACTACATTGCCGTTATTGTTGTTATTTGTGCCCGCATGAAATCTATAGATCGTACTGGCACCATGTAAAGTTGCATCAAGGTGTAATTCATATAGCTCAATAATCGCCCCAGGTGCTAATGATTGCAGCGCTGATACTGGTACGGTCATGGCTCAAATACTTGTCTAAAAGTTGCTTGGATATTAGCGCGACCAGTGTAAGGTATAGTCTTGTTCCATTCAGCGCAAACAAACTTATAAGCGCTTGGTTCACCTGGTCCCGTCCAATCAAAGCTAGCGCCATCAGTTGCGCGTGCATCTAAAAATGTTTCAATCGTATCAGCGTTAGCTTCTGTAATATTATCCCAAGATAATGACCATTGTTTTGGATTTTGATTTAATCCAAATGTAAACCGGTTTTCGTAACCATCGCCAAAAGCTACTACTCTTAATTTAGGATTGCTGTTTTTTTGTGCGCCATAGCTTGGCGTAATGTTGGGGAAAGTAGCCATTATGCAAGAATACCTCCAGGACGTTTTTGTTTAATTAGTTCTTTTTGCACTGCTGCTGCCAGCAGTACACCAAGTTGCTTGCTGCTTTGATCGTCGCCTTGCACGTTACTACCGGTTGCATCTACATTAACAACTACGTTAGTGCCACCGCCGAATGATCCTGCTGGCGCTATACCGCCACTACGCCCTGGCATGAACAACTCAGGGCCACGCTCGCCTACGATGTAAGGGCTGCCGCCTGTGACGCTACCGCCTTTAGCACGCTTAAACAATCCGCCAAGCAACCCGCCGCCGGTGCCGGTGCCGCTCATGCTACCGAATAAAGCCATATTTACAGCAACATCTAACAACTTATCACCGATTTTCTTTAATAGATCAGTTGCGACTTGCTGCAAACTTTTAGTCCCGTCGATTGCGCCTTGTATCGCATCAATAACACCAGATTTAATTGACATCCCAATATCGCTATAAAGCCCTTTTAATTCTTGTGCGGCTGTTAACTGTTGCTTAAGCGCATCAATTTTTTTTAATGTATTCGTAACTTCTTGCGCATCTAAGCCAGCAGTGCCAATCATAATATCTCTAAGCTGTTGTTTAAGTATTACTTCTGCTTCGTTACCCCTAAGACGTGCTTGCATAATGTCAAGTTCATCTTGTAGAGGCTGCATTTTTTGCAAATTAAGTTCATTTTGTGATTTTAATTTATCTGTCTTTTCTTTTTCTAAATCATTAATCGTTTTAGTGTAATCAACTTCGGCCTTAAACATTGCGACTTTTTTTGTATTAGCGCCAAGTTGCGAATTTTTAGCTTCATATATTGCAAGCTCTTTCGTCAATAATGCTTGCGCATATTTATCTTCTTGAGCTGTGTAAAGAATAAGTTGCGATTGGAGCGTTGCCTCTTGTTTGCTAATATCAACAATTTCTTTCAACGCTTTTACTTTCTTTTCTGTAGGCTCTTTACCACCGCCGCCTTCTGGCGTGACGCCACCACCGCCTGTAGTGATTGGCACCTCTGGCTTGACAGGTTTAGCTGGTGCAAACGCTGATGGGCTTAATCCTAGTATTGCTTGAGCATTAAGTTGTTTTTCGTTTGCTATTCTAAACGCATCTGTTTTTTGAATTTGCGATTTGCCTCCAACTAAAGGCGCTAATCCGCCCAAGAAAAAACTAATCGGATCAAATTTCTGTGCTTCTTTCTTTTGTTGTGTTGTTTGAACTATTGTTTGTTTTGCTGTTTCCTGTTTTTTGATTACATTTTCGCGTGTTTGAGTTGGGCCGCCAACCAATTGGACACCGCCCCCTTGGCGCAAACCTCTTAATCTATTGATCTCGTTTTGCGCTGCAATAAATTCGCCCAATCCTGTGGTAACTAAATTGATCCCAACAGTGATAATACCGATTACTGCTAGTCCTGTTAGCACACCTCTTAAAATTGCTGCTCTTGATGCCGCTGTATTCATCCCACCAGCAAGAAGTAGCATTTTTGCATTTCCTGTCATAGCAGCCGATGCCGACAGTAATACTTGTGTATTTAACAAAACAAATGCACCTCTTAGCAATGCGGCTGCTCCTGTCGCAATCCCTATTGCTTTGCTAACTAAAGTCACTTGTAATATTAACTTGCCGACTTGGATTGCAGCATCAATTACTGGCTTCGGTATCTGCCCCATGCCTTGCACTAAGTTGCTAATGCCACTTACAATTGGGGTAATTTCTTTTATTAATGCAGTGAGTACAGGCATCAATGTGTTGCCTAAGCTTAATGCTAATATCTCACCTGCATTTGTTAAACTTTTGAATTGCTGGTCAAACGTTTTTAAAGATTTATCAAAGTCAGCTTGGATTGTTCCTGATGCCGCAGTGCCGCCCGCTAATGCTTTTAGTTTCTCATATTCGTCTTTATATTTCATTAATGACATCAAAGCTAATTTAGCTTCTTTATCGCCAAATATTTGAGATAGCTTAAACGGATCATTACCTGTAACACGTATTAATTCTTTTATTGCTGCATCCATTGGGTTAACGCCATTTTTTACAGCATTTTTTAAAACTGCTTCAATATCTACGCCAAACTTTTTAAAGTTTTTAACAGATTCTGGCGCTGTCATTTTAAGCAAGGCGTCTGTTAGCCGTGTTGAGGCTTCAGCAGCGCCTGGCGCATCTTTGCGCACCATTTGCATCATTGACGCAAGCGCAACCGCTCCATCTTTGCCTTGGATGCCTAGGGATGCTGCTGCCGATGCAATCGTTGGCATGAATTGAGCCATGTCTTTTAGCTCAAATGCACCTGCTTTACCTGCAAATGCCAACGCATCAAAAGTTGCTTTTAATTCAGTTGGTTTAATTTTTAATGCGCTTTGTAATTGAAACCCTGTTTTGGTTACATCAGTTAGTTCTGAATTTGTAGCAACAGCAACTTTACCTAATGTCTCTATTGACGCAACAGCATCATCTAATTTTAAACCTTGTGCTACTAAATCTTGTACTCCTTTGGCTAATACTGACGGGGCTAAATTCGTTCTGCTTGGCATTGATAATTGCTTAAGACTATCCGCAAGCTTTGAGATATCTTTTTGGCTTGATCCTGCTGTTTTGCCTATATCGCTTAATGTTGACTCAAATTCAGATGCTGTTCGTATTACTTGCTGTAATGCAAATCCAGCGCCAAGTGCTGCCGCAAGTGATCCGATCGTTGACGTTACTCCTTTAGCCGCTACATTAAGCTGTTGCAGGCTGCGGACAGCACCGCTGCTGTTTACCTGAATATCGACAACCGAAACAGCCATAGCAGCGACTCCCTACGTGTACAGTCTACCGGCGATTTTTTGCTTTTTCCATTTCTTCGCGCTCACGTTTGCCTTTTAGCTCGTAATATGCTGCAAAATGTATAAATTCTGCATCTGTTAATTCCTGCCGCAACTGGCTTATTGTTTTTCCTAGTTCCGTAGCTAAGAAAAATTCAAAATAAAGCCAATTGTCAGCCTCTAATCTTTTTTTGCTTCTTCAATCGTTCCGGCTTCACCTATACCAAACAGGAATAATTCTATATCATTAAGCACAGTTTCTGGCAATTCACGTTGTAGTTTAGCTGCATCTGCCGCAGCAAATGCTTTAGTGCCATCTTCTAATTCAGCCACAAGGCATAGCATTTGAGTGCTAACTTCTAGTGCTTCTTCAGAATTTGCTAAGTTAGTTGCACGTTTACGATCTGCTCTTGTGATTGGTTTAAAAAATAAAGATAGCACTTTTGCGCCATCATTGTTTTTTACATCAAACCGGCGCCGTTGATTTAGATCAAAAGCACCGGTGAGAATATCAACGGTGCGTGGTGTGGATGCCATTGTTATCAGATGCTCAGGGTGATAGATCCATTCATGGTGAAGCTAACGGTCACCACTTCAAGCTCCCCTACGGTAGCACTATATTCAGTAGAAGTAATAACAATTAAACCAACAATTTTTTTACCGCCTGATTCGTCCAGATAAAGCTCTACCGATGCGTTACCTTCATCGGTTGCAGTATTGATATCTTTGATTAGATCAAGCTTGTCGCCGGCGCTAGGCGCGTCATACATTATTTCCATGCTGCCAGTGCCTGCGATTAATCCGCCGACATTAGCCTTATAGGTTGCACCTTGAGATGTAGTTTCAAGTACATCCTTTTCTACAGTCATCGACCATGATCGCACAGCAGCGATTTCAAGCATACCGCCGCTGGAGTCTTTATCAAAAAAGACTGTACCCTGTTCACCGCGAAAAAAGGCCATGATTAAATGCTCAGAGTGATGGCACCACTCGTAACAAAGTTACAAGTGATAACTTCAAGTTCTCCAACTGTAGCTGAATATTCAGCAGAAGTAATCAAACCAACAAAAGTAATCTTTTTAGTGCCGGTTGTATCTAGGAATAATTCAAACGATGCAATGCCTGCATCAGTTGCAGTATTAGCCGCTTCAATGAAAACATTAGTTTCGTCGGAACTGCTCGCGGTATACAGCACTTCAACAGTGCCAGAGCCTGCGATCAAGCCGCCAACATTTGCTTTGTAAGTCGCGCCGAGTGATGTGGTCTCAAGCACGTCTTTTTCTACAGTCATCGACCATGACCGGGTAGAGGTAATTGCAGCAGCAGAAACACCGGCATCGTCAAATTTGACAGATCCCTGTTCACCGCGAAAAAAGGCCATAGCTAAAGATCCTCGAAGGTTTCAAAGGTTAAACGAACCTGTGTTTGAAAATACCCCTCGGGGGATGGCGGTGCCATTACCTCTGGGCCGGTTGGTGCATCGAAAATAACTCCCGATACCGTGCTTCTATTATAGACATCCCTAACACGCTTGCCAATCGTAAAATTAGCGCCAGCGCCAGCGCCTTTTGGCGTGAATATATTTACCAAAATAATGCCGATGATGCTGTTGCTAACGCCGGTAGCGCCTCCCATCGTGAGGTAATTATTGTTGCCAAAATTCAATTGGCATTGAACCCAAGTACTGTTAGGTGTCGGCGCATATGGCACATTATTAAAAACTACTGGATACACAGTTGGCAGTCCTGGGTCGTTGGAATCATCAATGCTTACAATTGCATCAATGCTAGGGATAGAATCAAATAAACTATTAAATTCATTAGCCAGCAATTGCTCAATCGTGGCGCGGATAGTGTTGAGGTTAGCAGCCGCCATTAGTCTTGCCTTCCGATTTGATCTGCCACACGCCTAGCCCATGCTGTCATATTACGAGCTACCAAATCAGGATAACCTTTCACAATTTGATTATTTCTTGATCTCCAAGTGCCGTTCCATGATGGCGGTAAACTTTCGCCATAAAGCACTGGCAAAGCATATTCTATATTTGTATGGATGTGGTAAACATTGCCTGCGCGTTCAGTGCCGTAGTTTAACCTTCGCGGTGGTGTAATGCCTGAAGCGGTAGTTTGCGGGCCAGGGTCATAACCAGGAGCATCGTTTTCGCTAATTGACCATGAAAGGCGTAATCTACCAGTATCTACTGGGCTGCCTTCTTTCAGTTGCTTATCTGTTTCAAATACCACTGCACGTAATAACTTCTCGTATTTATCTCTGGAGTAGTCACCAATCTGAGACAGGGCTATACGTCGTGCCATTATGCCCTCAAGATTAACTCATAGGTTATCGCCGTGTTGTCTTGCTCAGTGGTCGCAACCTTGATTATTTGATGCACTACTGATGCAATTAGCACTTTATCGGCTGTGATTGGTGCATTTGCAACATCTGCTGCGGCAATCGTTAACCGCTTATCACCAGCCTGGATTAGGTCATTCACTTCACGTATGTTTACATCTTCTAATACACCACGCACTGCGGTATCAACAGCAGTTTCGGCTGCACTGCCAGTAGCGGGATCATATGCGCCTACTGTTATGCGGCGGATAGTTGCCACACCGCCAAACTTAGCCATTAACTTGCTAGCGACCTTACGCAGCGGGCTTGAAAGGCTCATATCTTATACGCGATGCAAGCGCCATTTTGCAATTTAATGCTAGTGAATACACCACGGATTTCAGAACCTGCCGGGAATGTCTCACCGTTTAACGTATTGCCAGTCATGTTAGTGCTAATAATTGTATCAATATGAGTGTTTTCAAAAAAATCAATATGGTTAAACCTACCAGTATGAGCGGCAGTATCAGTAATAACCTCACCGCCGAGCGTGTAGTCAACATCGCCGCCTTGGTGGCCTTTGAAGCTCATATCTTGTACGCGATAACGGTGCCGCTGGTGAGCGTGATAGAGGTGAATACGCCACACATCTCACAGGATGCCTTGATTGGAATTGCTGTCAGTGCATTACCGGTGTAATCCAGCGCCGTAACACTTGCAATCACTGAATCTTCTAATGCCACAATCTCGCCAAACCTGCCGGTATGAGCGGCAGTATCATCGATAAACTCAGCGCCTGGATATTCGCTCATGATCGTTTAATTGCAAAGTTGCCTGGTCCGCTTATTCTAAGCCCTGTTAGGTAGCGTTCAACCATTGGCGGTATTTTGTCTGCACCAACTGCACCGCTAAAGTTTGGCGTAACGTTAAGGCTACCGATCTGGACATTCTTAAAATCTTCTAGCCCACTAAGCCCAATGCCGTCGGTGTTGTTGTTTAGGTATGCCGCAAGCAACACCTGTGCATATTGCACCTGCTGCGGGATTTCATTGTCATCAAAATAATCAGTGGTAATACGAAACGGAAAGCCAACGGCATAGGTGTTGATGTACGTGTCAGGTTTACGCACACCAGTACGCGGCCACTGCAACGCCTGCGTATCAGTTGCCCTAGCACCTAGGAACCGCTCACGATCTAATCGTTGTGTTGCGGTGTAAAGTGCACGATTTTTGGCGTCTGTAGTGGCAGAACCCCATGCGGTGATATCTGCGTCTTGCACCAATCCGTCAACTATCAACTGGGCATTCGCCAGCGTTATGTACGAGTTTGCGTCGGCGGCGTTTGGTGTCGCCACTATCACGATTGCCATCAGTAGCCTCATCTGGTATTAGTGTAGGCTCCGCAATAGAAAATGAGGCCACCTCCTGGGAGATAGCCTCACGATCACGCATTCGCCGGAAAGCGAACATGCCCATCAGCCTCTAAATACTGTGAAAGCAGGAGTGCCAACAGCAGTACAAACAAACACATAGCTGGCGCTAGTAGCAGCAGCAACTGTCGCCATACCAGCAACACCACCAAGGGTGATGCCAGAAGCAGCAGCAGTTAATGTGATTGCGTGAGTGGCGGCGGCAACGTTAACAACATTAAGTTGAAAACTGGTGCCGATCTCAAGTGGACCTCCTAGGAGGGTCTTAAGTTCAGCGCCTGTAGGGGTTGTAAGTGCACGTCCCGCAGTTGGGGTCATGGTTACAATCCCGCCAACGCACTCCTCAGCAGTCAAGGTAGTAGCTGCATCTGTAGCAGCTTTCAAAGGTCGCTTAGATGCTGTTACTTCAAGAACAGCAAGGTCAGAAGTTAGCTCAAAAATTGAAGATGGCATGACTAATTACCTCAGAAGTTGGATGTAACAGTGGCGCGTACGATACCAAGGTTTTTGGTTTCATACACTTTTGACCAGTTGCCAATAGTGGCAAGCTGAGCTTGAGTTGGGTTAACGGTGCCAGTTGTCCACTTAGCGCCAATCGGGTGATACACATAGTGCAGGTCGATTGACATGGCATCTGACTTAGCCAGAATGTCACGATCAGTCTCGGTATTTAACCCCAATTGCTCACCGCTGCCAATTGCGCCAGCCGTGAAAAAATAAACCGGATAGTTGGTGCTGGTAGGTGCTAAATCATCTGAAACAATTACCCTCATTCCCATATATTGAGCAATTGTTGGGTTCTCATATGCACCGCTGATGCTGCCGGCGATTGCGTTAATGGTGCTAGCGCCAGTAGCGGCAGTGCTTAGACGTGCTTCTGTGTTGGTGATGTAATCAATGGCTTTGCGTTCTACGAGGTCGTAATACACCGCAGAGTGCATTGCCACAGCAGTCAACTTGTCGCCTTGATCACCAAGTAATGCGCGAGCTTTTGCACATTGGCGGGGGCCAAGTGCAGTCATGCCGCTTAGATCAAGCGATAATCCAGCAAATGCAGCGCCGGTGTTGGAAGTCAAGCCGCCAAATACACCTTCAAGGCACTTGATGAGATCTTTTTGACGTTGGTTGGCTACATAGTCAGCCACTTTTGCGCCAATAGCAGCCATCGGGTCAGCGCCAGCAGCAAGAGCTGCAAGATCGCGTGATTCAAAGGCGCGTCCACGGTGCAATACAACACCAACCTGCTTATCAGCAGTGATCTTGCCAGGTGTCAATGAAGAGCTATCAGTAAGCACTTCAAAGTCGCCAGTTAAGTTAGCTTTGAAGAATGGAACATTGATATAGTCGCCACCTTCGGTAGCGTTCAATTCCGCCATTGGTTGTACAACACCAGACGACAAAAATGCGTCGCGCAGGGTTGTTTGCTCAATCACATACGGAGTAAAAATCTCCGGAATGATTAAATCAGAACGTAAAGTTGCCATTAGTCCTCTTAGAAATGGTTTACAGGTTAGGGCGCAGCCCTATTACCAGCGCAGCCGGTTGTCGATACTCTAGCGGTTAGCTTTAAAGCGATCGTACAAATCGCGGTCAGTCTTAAACAATCGCGCCTGTTCCGTCAGGTTGAATGATTCCGGCGCAAATGGATTTTTAACGCCTGTAGGCAAGCTGCTTGGTGTTCCGCCTGATGGTGCACCGCTGCCTTGTGGTTTTGGTGCCTTTTGCATCCATGCCGGTAAAGTTTTTGCCCATTCTGCTACTGGGGTCCGCTGATATCCATTAACTACTACAACAGTGCCATCGGCTTCGCGTTCAATTTGATCGCTGCCTAGTTTGTTTTTTAACACCATATCTGGATCGTGCACGATATCAGCTAATGCTTGAATCGCTGGTGCTACAAGTTCTAGGTCTTTGATTCTGGTTTCAAGTTCAGTAAGGCGCTGGTCCTTTTGCGCCGTCGTCTCACGGAACTGCTGCTCCAAAGCTTGCCTTGCTTCGGTATATTTACCGGCGGATTCAAGTTCGGTTTGCTGGGCCTGGCGCTTAAATTCGAGCAGTTCGTCAATGTCCACACCATCAGGCAACTTTGGTGCCTTTTTTGCGGCACGTAATTCAGCAATCAATTCTTGGTTTTTGCGTTCCAGTGCTTCAATGCTTTTTTGCGTTTCATCTGTTGTTGCTTGGATTTCTTCAGACATTGATATTTTGCGTTTGCCGTTGTATCTTACCTACCATTTTTCTTTATCTGCCCAGAATGCAGCACTCATTTTCCCTTTAGCAATATTGGCCGCATGTCTTGCTTTGAAGTTAGCGCGTCGTGCCTTATCAGCCATAGACTCACCTTTAGATGGTGGGCTACCGCTTACACCTTGCTGGCCGAATCGTATCAACTTGATGGTGTCGCCTTCTTTGGCGAGTACCGCATGTGATTTCTTAGGATGATTTGGCGTGCGTATCGGTTTGTTATAACCTTCAAATTTATGGCCGCCGCGTTCGATTGCCATTACTTTCTAGCCTTTTTGTAGATATCATCATCTGCTTTACGTGCGCCGCCTTCACCTGAGATATAGCTATTAACGCGACCCATCGCCCATGCAGTCATCGGCACGTTACGTGAGCCGCTGGATAGGTATGCGCCTTGGCCGCGACGATAAACCGCAGCAAGTTCACCGTAGGTAAAGCGTGTGCCTTCAGCTTTTGCTTTAAGCGCTTTTTTTGTTGCTTCGTTTAGGGGCGTTGCGCTTGGCATCCTGTTTAGTCCTCGATTCGGATACTGCCTGAATGTTAATAAACTCACCGCGTTTGTAAGCATCGGCAGTGCGCTTAATTTCAAGAGCTTTTGCGCTCTTGTTTTTGGCACCACTGAGATACTTTTTAGGCAAGCCAGTTGCCTTGTCTTTTGGTACGCGGCGAGGTTTTGCCATTACTTTTTCTTGTCTCCTTTAGGTTTTGTGCCTTTGCCTTTTGGTGCTGGCTTTTGTGGTTTTGCTGGGCCGCCCATGTAAGCAGGCATGATGCGCTCGACTGCAAGTGAATGCTGATATGTTAGCCGTAACGCTTGCGGAGTTGCCCTAGCGTCAGCTCTGAACCGTCGTCACGTACAAGCTTTGCCATCGCATCGCGTGCGCCATACTTTTCGGTTAATATGTCAAAATAAACTACTTTATCCTTTCCTAATACATCTTCCTGCACTGAGCGAGGTTGTTTTTTAAGCCATTCGCCATATGTTGTGTCAGATGGCACCATGCCGCCTGATGCTGCACGTTTGCCGCTTGGCGGTGGTTCTAAATCTTTAATGCCTAGATCTTTACCAAGCTGCTCATAATCAAGCACCGGTACTGTTGTTGATCTGCAATTAAAATGTTGTGGCGGTGTTGGCCCTTTGCCGTATTCAAACTGACGACCATCTAAGGCGCGACATCTTGCGCTAGTTCTGGTGTCAAGTGTTGCAATGTAACGATATTTTTTAGTAATGTCTTGGTTTGATTCATATACTTGTTGGCTGGCAGCATTAGCGACTTGATTAATGCTTGTACGCACAAGTGCCATGATCTGGTTGTTAGCTACAGCGGTAAGTTCACCACCTGCTGCAATTAGCTGACGTGAAGTTTTTGCTGTTTCGCCAAATTGCAATTGCCCAATGAGCCTAGCTGCAATCTTTGGCGTAGCTTCACCTGTCAGAAGCCCATTGCGTACCACCTGACTGAACCGTTCAGCTTGATCAACAGCAATACCGCGGAATGCTTTACTTACCACCTCACCGTTAGGCAACGTGATTGTTGCGCCTTTTGCTGCCGTGAGGTTAAATGTTCCAGTGCCTGCTTGATTGGCTAACGCTTCCACGCCATAGACGGATTTATATAAATCATCCGATAATGCCACGACATTAATCTGTGTCGGATCAGTTGTAACTACTGATTGCGCAAACTGCGGGCTGATTTCAACTGTATTCACTACGCTTCGCGCTCCTGCCGGTAATGCCTTCCGCAGTTGATCGGTAACGAAATCTGATTGGAGTTCTGCTAAGCCTTGCAGTTCGCTTGCAGTGATAGCAGTACTATCGCCCGACCATGTATTAAGGCTGTCTTTGAGCTGGGCAAGTATTGCACGTAACCTTGCTGCTTTTACTGGTGCTGCTAATTCATCTATTGTTCGTAGTTGGTTTACCGCATCAATAATAATATTATTGTAAGTTGTGATTACTTGTCGCCCTACACTATTGCTGTAACGGTTTAAATCAATTGCGTTACGAAATAGGGCTGCCGGTATCGTCATTCAGCCCTCCGTTAGCAGTTGCGCTTAGTTCTTCTTCTACATCAAAATCATCGCCTAACACTTCACCGTTAGCAAGTTGCTCCAGTAGTGTTTCTTGCGTAATGGTGCCAGCGGTATAAAGCTGTAGTAATGCCTGGATCTCTTGAGGTTCTAGCCTTGCGCCAATAAAATCACGATTTACATGACAACTGCCAGCCGCCTCAGTAGTGCCAAGATATTCAGCATGGAAGCGTAAGCAGTTATCAATCATGTCTTGCATATTCTGCGCAATTACCATCATGGTGCTGTCGCCTTGGCTGCGGTCAATTCTTTTTGCCTCTGCTGTTTCGGCGCTTAACTTCTGGCCTAACACTGCTGATAAACCAAGCTCATTAATCTGCCCTGCAAGCTGCTCTAGCCGCTTGAATTGGTACTCAAAACTGGTGCCACCTGGTTCTATGTATTCGGCCCGACCATCTGCGGGAAATGCAATAGCCTCTCCTGGGCCTGCTGATACTTCTTCTGCTGCTGACGGGAAGCCAAAGAATGCCAACATCGGCACTGCTGATATATGTAGCTGGTTGTCAAGATCTGATTGTATTTGATAGGTTTTAAGGTTTAGTTCTGCGATATCTTCTAATGGTGGCCTTGATTCTAAATAACCAACACGGTTGCTGTATGCAACGCTAAACGGTATCTCGCTAAGGCTTGTATTACCTTCTTCTACAATTTTAAACTCGCTGTTATCTTGCTTTTGATGTAGCTCGTATGCACCTGGTGTTAAGACGCGAACTTGCTGCACTGCCTTCTCACCGTAATCGCCATCAGGCACAATCACCGATTCCAGCAATCGCAACATCGTGAGTTGCTGCTGCCCGTCTTTCGCTTCAGTACGCCAACCTAAAATTTGCCGTGGTGTGTAGGTGCACCAGTACGGTCTACCGCCATCTGATGGTGCATCAACTAATGTTCCAATGTGGCCGTAACGCACCAACTTGCGTGCAGTTTCATATGTCCAAACATTTAGATCATTACCTTGCAGATCAACGTCAAATAGTTGTTCACGTATGTTGTCGCTGGTATCATTTAGCCTGACGGGCTTACGTGTTAACATCCCTGCCAACATCCGCTCTAAACGTTGATAGTAAGGCGGGCAAACACTTCTAGCCAAACGATTGTCAAAACTTTCATCTTGTTCTCTAGGCTCTTGCGGCAGGTAGCGGCGATGCCTTTTGCGCATCCCGTAGGTGCCTTGCATTAAATCTTCAATAAGCATCCAATGCGATTCCTGCGCATACCATGCGGTATTTGCATCTTGCACCTTTGTGACCTTGCGGTCAGCAGTAGGCCGGTCGTAGAAATTAAACCCTGTGTACATGCGACCGGCCTATTTGCTTATAGTTTAGCCTTGATAACCGTCCTTACCTCGCCATCAGCGTTAATGGCAATCACATGATGGATCTGCGGTTCATTGCCTTTAGGTTTTAGCAAACGGCCAACAGCCGTCACTTTAGGCTTCTGCATCAGCTTCCTCCTCTTCTTCATCATCATTGTCAACATAAGCATCAATCACTAGCCGCTGCTGCACATATTGCAATGCACCAACAACTTCAATGACTGACAGGTCTTGCTCTGCAATCAAAGCATCAAGTTCTTCAAGAAACGTTTCCATATGACTTCAATGTGGACGTCGCTAGCTTAGCGCATAGGGCGTGGTTTACGGAAACCTGGCTTGCTTGTGTTTACCTTGAAAGTAGGCAAACTATTTACGCGTTTTGCTGAGTAAAATGTCCGCGCCGCATCAGCGATAGCAAGACTTTTCTTTTGCTTACGTGTTGGGCTAGGGCGTTTGCCTCCTTTAGCTACCACTGCTTGCGCAGTTCGTTTTTGATTCGCAAGGGCGCGGGCTTCTCGATTTAATTGTGATCGCTGTGCTTTTGCTTTAGCAGGTGCTGCTGCTCTTGCTCTTGCAGCTTTAGTTGCCATTCGAGCAAATGCTTGATCATTTAATTTCACTTGGATATTAAGGGGCACGCGCTTAGTACTAGGCACCAAATTGATGCCCTTGCCCACAACCATTGTCCCAACAGGGCGGCTGTTGAATCTATTAAGAGTTTTGCTTTGACCGGTACGGTTAGATGTGGTGTTCTTAGGTGCTGCGGCTTTAGTTGTGCTTCTTGGCCCTCCTAACCGTGCGCCTTTTGCGCTGGTTGCCTTTGCGGCCTGAGGTTTAATGCGCTTTGGTGTTTGCGTAAGGCTGCGGGGATTAGATACGAATCCAGCGGTGCCTTTGACACCTCTGCTATTAACATTTTGAACTAACTCTCTTCTTAGGAACGCTTTCGGCCTGTTACCAAAATCGACTGCTCTTGCTCCTATGATCCTTTTGCTATCAAGTTTCTTTGGATTACCTATACGATTGCCAGCTTTATTGAATCTTTGTGTCTGAGCTAAAGCCCTAGCCCTGCCTTGGACGCGAGCTGCGCGGGAAGGCGCTGGGAGCCTAGAGCTTGGTGCTTTATATCCGGTAGATGTTCTACTTCTGCGAAGCCCCCCAACAGTGGTATCTGATATATCGGGTCGTTTAGCGCCTTGTAAAGTAGCAATTGCTTTTGCTCGAATTTGTGCAGTCCTTTTACCTTTAGCGCCAGTTTTATTTTGAGGAAGATCGTAAGCGCGAGTAATCCGCTGCTTAAACAATCTTTGTTTAGCGCCTAGATCGCGCTTTTCTTTTGTTTTGCTAATTGTATTATTTACTTTGGCCCCTTTTGCTATTGGGGTCTTGACGCCAGAACGGTAAGCATCTGCTTTTGCATCGCGGCGAGTATTTTGCGCCGCCTTGGAAATAAAGCCTTCTTTTTGAATTGTGCTTAGGAATTTCTTATCAGCAGCGCGGAAAGCTTTCTTGGCTGGGTCTAGGCGACCGCCTAGGGCCTTTGCCGTGGGCTTAGCTGCAGGGGGCTTAGCTGCTGTGGTTTCGCTCCCTTTGGCTTTTCTGAGATTTTCAGCTCTTTTCTCAGCTCCTTGCCATTTTCTCATCGCAGTAGCAGAGGTTTTGCCAGCGGCGTCCTCTTTCTGAAATGCCGCGTATTTGCCTTTAGACGATGCGCGTTGTGAAATGCCTTTGCGGGCCATCAATGCTGCTGTCGCCGCATCTGATTTAGCGCTTCGATCCTTTGCAATCCGATTTGCAGTAGCGGTTGCCCGCTCTAAACGCTGCGCCCTAGGAAGTTTAGCTGCTGTGGGTTTAGCTGCTGTGGGTTTAGCTGCTGCCTTACGCTGCGCAACCTTGCTAGCGGCGGCTGGGTCGCGTTTTACCTTGCCTTTAATGGTGCCGGCTGCTTTAGCTCCACCTGCCTCCATTGTTTGCGTTTTACGTTTATTGCCTTTTGGAGTTAATAACCTCCCACCTCTAGCCGTCGCGCCTGTACCAGTGCTAGCAAACCTGCCGTTACTGTCGCGGCTGTATTTACGAGTTTTGCCTTTGCCTCCGCCGCCACCCTTACGGCCTTTGCCTCCCTTAGCCATAAGCAGTGACCTATAAATCTAATATATTCTAATGCCTGTACCGCGCCCAGCCCCAGCGTGTAGCGGGTTAAACTCACGCCATACCAGATAGCCGAGCGCGTCTGTCATGTGATCGTGTCCGCCTTCCTTATCTGGTGCGCCGTTAGAGCTATAACATTGCAGTTCTAAACATTCAATCATGCGTTTGCAGGTATGGCTGATATGCAACCTGTGCTCACCTTTACCATTTTCAAGTAATGCCTGCACTGCCGCGACACGATCGCGCACAGGCGGATTGGCTTTAGGCGATTGGTTGCTGATGCCATATTGCTCCAGTATCTGAATATCGGTTTGCGTTGCATTTGTAGAACGATTACCGCCGCTGGCGTCTGGGTAGCCATAAAGCCGATGGCCTGGATATCGCCTGCGGATCTCGGCACCTAACGCATCGGTATCATGCGCACCGCTGATCTCGTCAATTATTAATAATCCTTTGCCGCTACGAATACCAATAACCGCCGACATGTTACCGATGTTAAAGTCAACGCCAATACGCAACGGTTCTTCACTGTAATCTGGCAATTGCGTTACTACATGTTTTGATCTATCAAACCTGTCATAAACAGTGCCAGTCGTAAGGTTAACAAATTCACCGTTTAAATACGCTTTAATTAAATTGGCTGGATAATTTTCAATTAAGCTTGGTATAAAATCAAGCGGTAGATGTGGATTGTCTTCAGTGCGGGCTTGGATTAACAACGTGTCGTCTGTTGCTTCAGATTTAAATGTTTTATACGCCCAACCAAAACCTTCAGGTGTAGTAGCAGCATAAAATTGGCGAACATTGCCAGAACGCAGACGAGCGAGTGCCATCTGCGTAGCGCTTTGTGCTATACGCATTGGCGCTGTATCCGCTTCATCAAAACCAATAGCACAAAGGTTCTGGCCCCGAATGCGGTTCCATGTTTCCATGGTGCGCAACAGAATTGTATGCTGGCCTTCAGCAAAGCTCAATGTATATTCAGGTAATGGCGAAACACGAAAAGTGTAAGGTATCTCCCATTTAGCAAGGCAATCATCAATGGTACGTTGTAAAATATCTCGAAGCATTGGCGCAACAGGTTCAAATAGTGCCGATACAAAGCCAACATTCTGGGCGGCAAGACTAACGGCCTTGCTAACTAATCCGTAAGTTTTGCCTGCACCAAATCCACAAACTAAACCAATCTTGCGATGTGTAATGTTATCACAAAAGACTTGTTGATGTGGCAATAAATCAGCATGGATACGTTCTAAAACTTCTGCAATTGTTGGTGTAATAGTTGCGGTTTCACCTCTTCGATGGCAAACATAACCTGAGGGAACTTCAAGAAGGATACTCACGAACAGAGTTGAGTTAACTTAGCTGCTGTATTAATAGCACCAAGCGCAATATGAAACTGCCCTGCACGTCTAGCTTCCATCTGTAAAGTGCTTAGTTGACTTAACAAATCAGCTACCATTTGCGGGCGTTCAATATCCCAATCAGCCTTAAGTTGTTCACGCGCAAGTTTAAGATATTGATCAACAGTACGATCACCTACTCCCCAATGTTCCGAGGCATATCGAATACAATCAGACCTGCGGCCTCCGCTAGCTATTATCCGCGCAAAGCGATTCGCACGGTCGAGTGTATCTTGCCTGGTGCCTCTTGGGGCGGCCACTAAAACGCCTCAGATATTAGCTCAAGCATAGCTTTGTTGCCCGTGAACTGCTCCCAGCGTTTCACGATCACGTCGCAATATTTGGGGTCTAGCTCCATTAGGCGAGCATGGCGGTTAGTTTTCTCGCAAGCAATCAGCGTGCTGCCGCTGCCGCCGAACAGGTCCATCACAACACTGTTTTTGTGGTAAATGTTCAAAATATTTTCAATCAAACCAACTGGCTTTTCGCAGGAATGGATCGTCTTGTGAACTCGGGCGTATTCCCAAACATCTGCTGGTGCTGTGCTTGGGTAGACAGGCTTACCATTAAGGCAAAGGTAAAAAGGTTCATGTTTAGGTCGCGAATAATAACCAATGCCAAAATTGTTTTTAACCCAAATGTGCAATGCCTGAATTTTGAAGAACTTTTTAAGCGAACGCTCAAACGCCCCAATATTAGGCCAACCAGTCCAGACGAAAGCGTAAGTATCTGGTTTCATCACCAATAGCGCCGAACTAAAGACCTCATCCAAAAAATTATCAAACTTTGCGCCCTCTAAATTGTCATTCAAAATAATGTCATGAGTCCCTCGTTGAGGTTTAAAGTTAATTCCATAAGGCGGATCGGTAAACAAAACATCTGCTTTGTCGCCAGCCATCAACCGCTCCACCTCGATCAGCGACGTGCTGTCCCCGCACATCACGCGATGGTTCCCCAGTAGCCACACATCACCAGGCTTGGTGATCGGCTCCTCAGGGGCCTCAGGCACGTCATCGGCATCGGTCAGGCCCTCGGTTGGTAACTGCTCCGCTTCTCCAATGATCTCGGCTAGGTCATCCGCTTCAAACCATGGCGCTAGGTCGTGTTCTGCGCTGAGCTGTTGCAGCATGTCCTTGTCCCAATCGGATAAATCACTGGTGCGGTTATCAGCTAGCGCAAGGCCGATCTTGTCGTCTTCGCTTAAGCCAGTACGTTTTACGGCAATAATTTCAGTGCCATCAGTTTCGATAACACGAATGTTTTGAATGCCAGCGGCTTTAGCACCTTCAACCGTGCCATTACCAGCAAGGATGCGATTGTCTTCATCAATAACAATGCTGCGTGCAGCGCCAAATCGTTTAAGTGATTCTGCAATTAATGATGCAGAACGATCAGTACGTTTACGAGCATTTCTATGATCAGACTTAAGATCCTTAATCGATGTCATTCTTTAACTTGAAGAGTTGAGCTATTTGAATTTATTGTAACCGGTCAGCCGATACTGCACGCGTTATTGCTTTGGGCAGGTTCCACGTTGAAGGCTTCATCTAATAAATCTAAGACGACTTGGTAATCAGCAATCAAATCAATCAGCTCAGCAGGATCTAACGGCTCGCCATCGTCTTGCGCGTTATCGCGTACAGCAGCAGCCACAGCAGCGCATTCCTGCATCAAATGGTGCAGGCGTTCAATCACTGGTGCTTGCTTGACTGAGGGCATTGTGGAGGCGCTGGCAACGGTGTGATGGTAGTTCGCGGTGGTCAATCGGTCAAGCGTTTTTGGTGGTTGATGGGGGTGGACGCAAAATCTTAGTCATAGACAGGCTTCGGACGCAAGCGGACGCAACACGGACGCAAATAAACCAGTCATACCAACGATGGACGCAAAAACGGGGTTTTCCTATTCCCCTATATATGTTTATTATGTTCGCTGCGATACATAATACCTTTTTTATTCTATAAATGATTTCTTATACCCTTTTGCGTCCGAAGTAGTAAAAAGATAGATAAACACTAGGTTTTTGCGTCCGCATTTTGCGTCCGACTTGCGTCCGATTCGGACGCTATTGCGTCCGCAAGTCTGCCCACTCGTCTAATTTGAGCCCAATGATGAGACGATCGCGAGATTTGGAAGTGGCACGATCGGACGCAAGTTTTGGGAAAATCCGCATCAATGCCGGCACCAAAAGACGAGCAGCTTTTACTGGACGGTCAGCAGGGGCATCAAGCAACCACCTCCCGTTGGTGTCTAGGTAGCCTTCATCCTTGTACCAATTGGTAAGCATTTTGTAGATACGTGACACTGAAACGGTGGATTCCGGCTCGTAACGCAAACCGACAGAATCGCAAAATTCCCATAGGTGACAGCCTGCGCGTTTTACATCTTCCATAGCAGCACGACCGGTTGCATAGTCAATGCCATGCTCAACCGATAATTTCAACCCTTCAAGCAACCAGTTAAGAAATGCAGGGCAAATATGCTCACGGATAAACTCTGGGTCGTCCTTTAGTTTGGGGTCTGCTTGTATATGGTTGGGTTCTAATGGTGTTGCCATAAATGTTTTACGGAACTTAAATACATGAAATCTTGTCTCAATTGCAACCTGCTCACCAGTTAAGGAAGGGTCTTTATTTAAGTTAAAAACAAATAATGCAGACGGTATAAATTGCGACTCTTGAACACCTTTTAGCTCGTAAGATAACTCCTCTCCGCTTATGGCAGCCTTTAATGATTGCAGGTTGTCGATACTAACAAACTGTGAATTTTCAGACGACCAGTTAACAGACGAGTCACGAACTGGCGCGATAGGAAATTTACGGCCAGTGTCATATTGCCTGAAATCAGCTAATGTGCAAGACGTAAAATTACGAGCACCTAAGGTATCGCGTAAAGCGGTGCGGATTGTATCTTTACCGTTAGCGCCTTCACCAATCATCAATACAGCACGTGGCCTACCACGGGTAGCGCGATATTTGGCAAGATCTAAACCGCTACCGAGTATGCGTTGCATGGTGTCGCGATCGCCGGGTTCTACGGCTTCAAGCAATCGTGATAGGTGTTGCGGGTTAGCATTTTCATCAAAGTTATAGCCGGTTACGTAAGTAAAGAAATGGTTGTAATTATGAGGCTCAAGCTTAACATCAACAATACGACCATTCCAAGACCATGACAAGACACCATTATCGCAATTTATAGCATTGGCTGGGTTTATATCAACAGGTGTCAAAAGTTTCCGCACCCAAGCGAAAGTTTCATCTACATAACGTGGCCGTTTCCATGGATGGCAACGCTCACCGTTTTTGGGATCAATAACATAAAGCTGAGATAAAAATTCAGCTACGATGGGCGCTAATTCATTATCGGTAATTGGCGCGTAATGAGTACCTATCCACTTATGCAAAATATCATCGACACAGATCCACTTATCAGTTGGCATATTAAACACAAATTTAATTGTGGTTTCAAGCCATTCAGTATCAGTTTTACTGAATAATTGACAGGTGTCAGGTGTTGCTTCAGTTGTGACGGATGATGAAATTATACGTATTGGTAGGGGTGGCCGCCAACCATAATGCCGCGCCCAGTACCAAAAAGTACCTGCATTAATACGATCACCGCCTGAGTCGGCAACTTGGGCAGCTTCTAAGAATTGGGGGCTGTGCTGCTGCATAAGGCCAACAGCATCAGATTCAGTACCACCAACTTCAATAACAGCTTTTACTAAACCCCATAAGATATTTCGATAAATATGGTAGGTGCCAGTGCCAGGAATACGCGACGGGATGGCATCTAATGCCTCTTTGATTTCGTGAATTGTGCGTATTGGCTGCTCAGTATAAACCTTTGCTGGTGCTTCGTGTTTGTAAAACTCCTCAGATGGCAGGCAGGATTCAAGGTCACTGATGCTGTAACGATCACCAGAACAGGATACGAGCTGGCATTTGTCGCCTAGTGAACCGTCGCCACCGACATGGTAGGTGCCAGGTAACCGCATTACACGGGATAAGTTTTTGATGCTGCGATCGGCATCAGCGTATTCAAGCAACCGTGATTGCAGCAGTTCCCAATGCGCTGGCGTTATAGGATCAGATAAAACCCAATAGTTATGAATTGATTTGCCGCCAGTCGATACCTGCATAGTTGGCTGAGGTAAGCCAAGCTGCTGCCATGCAGTGATTTGCCATGCGGTAGGCCGATCATCCCATTCGCAAAAGAAAGCGCGGCAGGTCGTAATTTCGGCATCGATATCGCCGCCATCGTTGATTACTACATAAACACCACGGCCTTCGTCTTGCCATTCCTGCATTGATTTCCGACTAACGGAACCCTTACGACCTTTATCGCCTTTCTTTTTAGGATTCTCAGCATGAAAGAATGCACGTAAACGTAAGGTTCCAGCAGGCTTCCCTAACGCAGCAATAAAACGCCGCGCTTCATCAAAATCAATTTGTTTCATTTAATTTCAGTAACGGCGCGCTCTTGCCGCATCGCTTCGTGTACTAACAACCGTAAAGCAGTTGAACGGGACATCTTGTCGCCCGATCGTTGATCAAGCCATTGAATTTGTTCAAGCGTCAGCCGCAAGCTAAAAGGCGGGCAAAGGGGCATTGGGATCGCGTAACACTTGCCAACAGTAACCCATTAGGTTACGATGCGCAAGCCCTATCCAGTTTCCCATGCCTTTAACATTGCCTATTCCTATTTACAACGGAATTAAGTTTGATAACGAGCTTCAAGCAAAATGGGCTGTTGCTTTTGATGAGCTGGGGATTAAATGGACTTATTTTCATAACAACCCAAAGTTTACGTTTGAACTGCCAACATTAGGTATGACTGCTTTAGTTTTTAGCGCATTGCCATATCAATATGAGCTTGCCGCTGCAAATGATTTTGCATGTCAAGCCGATCAAAAACTTTTGCTGTTAGTAGGCGTCCCAGGGCCTCGTTCATATTTTGCAATTGGCAGGGAAGAGTATGGCTATAAAGTAACCCATTTAGGTGCTACTTATTTTGCTTGTGATTATTTAATATTTGATTCAACAACTACTTCTGAAGGAAGGTTTTTTTCTAATACAGGCGAAGACGCTTCGTTGTTTTTCCCATATCCTATTGAATCAGAATCATTTGAAGATGATTGTGAAAATATTGCAATTATAAAGGCACAGTATTATAGCGCATCCAAGCCCTTTAAAGCTCAACCTGCAAATTCATTTGAATTAAGTATTGCGCTAGGGACAACTGACTTTAACACTTGGTTTATTGACGGTGATGAGCTTGTGCTAAAGCGTGAAGATTGGCGCCGCATTGATTTTGAACAGTGCAATACATCTGCGCAAATTCTTGATTGGATTTTTCATTATCAAAGCAGAATTACGGCAGAAGAACTTGGCGACATGATTGAAGCGCTGCAAGCAATTTTGCATCCAATGGCAAACTATTGCAGCAGCGGAGTTGACAAAGAAGCAAATGGCTTAAGTTTGCTTCGTAATTGGCTTGAGCCTAAAACAAAACGCAAGCCAATGAAGCCAAGTTTGCGTTTTGAAATTTTGAAGCGCGACGATTACCGGTGCCAAATGTGTGGGGATACTGCAAAGGAAGGTGCCAAGCTTGAAGTAGATCACATCCATCCAGTTTCTAAAGGCGGCAGCAATAATCCAGATAACTTGCAGGTGCTGTGCCGTGATTGCAACGCTGGCAAAGGAGCGCAATATCAATGAACCTCCGCCCGTACCAGACCCAACTCATCACCGATATCCGGCTGCAATACCAGCTAGGCAAGCGTTCAGTGCTTGCAGTACTGCCGACAGGTGGCGGGAAGACGGTCTGCTTCTCGTACATCGCCCAGGCTGCGGCACGTAAGGGGAACCGCGTTTGCATCCTGGTGCATAGGCAGGAGTTGCTGGATCAAGCCAGCCGGAGCCTTAGCGGCATGGATGTGCAGCATGGGATTATTGCCGCAAAACGTGGCATGGATCTCAGCCATGCGGTGCAGGTTGCGAGTGTCGGTACATTGTCACGACGTTTGCATTTATTGCCACGGGATTTCTTTCAATTGCTTGTAGTCGATGAAGCCCATCACACCACAGCCGGCACCTGGGCTAAGACGCTGGCTCATTTCCAAGCTGCCAAACTGCTAGGCGTTACGGCTACACCTATTAGAGGTGACGGTCGCGGCCTAGGTGAGCACTACCAATCGATGGTGCAAGGCCCTAGCGCTGCATGGCTAACGGATAACGGATTCTTAGCCCCGGCTCGAGTGCTGGCACCGCCGGGCTTCAGTAGCGCTGGTTTGCGTAAGCGTATGGGTGATTTTGATATGGGTCAAGCCGGTCAACTACTCCAGCAGGGTCAGGCAATGGGCGACTGCCTGACGCATTACCGGCAACACCTATCAGGTCAAACCGCGATCGCATTCTGTTGTTCGGTCGCTCATGCCGAAGCGGTCGCAAGGCTGTTCCAGGATGCAGGTATTGCGGCTAGCAGTATTGATGGCAATACAGACAGCACACGCCGCCGCCAACTATTAATAGATCTGGGCACCGGCAAGCTAAAAATACTTAGCAGTTGCCAACTTATCGGTGAAGGTGTTGACGTCCCGAGTGTTGGCGGCTGCATCCTGCTGCGACCTACCGCAAGTGTTGGGTTGCATCTTCAGATGATCGGCAGGTGCCTGCGTCCGCAACCAGGCAAGCGTGCCGTGGTGCTCGACCATGTCGGCAACAGCTTGCGGCTTGGGCACCATTTAGAGGAACGCGAATGGAGCCTGGATGGCGCCACCAAACGCGATCGGGAAGCATCACCATCGGTCAAAGTGTGCCCGCAATGCTTTAGCACCTGCGCCACGTTGGCGGCGGTATGCGGTGAATGCGGCCATGAGTTCCGCACTGAGGTGCGCGAGCTAAAGGTTGTGGAAGGTGAGCTAAAGGAGCTTCAAAGAGGGCAGGCGTTTAAGCCACAAGATGCGGTTGAAGTCAGGAGATTTGAAGGCAATGGCAAAACATGGATAAAAGGATGGATTTTTGGAAAATTATATGAAGAGAAAAGAAACTATGGTCGCGCAAGATGCTATGACTCATCTGGCAAATCATGGAGCGTATCAATTGATGACATACGCATTGCTAAATCAGAGTTATCAGTTACCAAGCGCCGCGAGCAAGGCACTGCGCAGTCGCTGGAAGCACTTATAAGTGTGGGCCAGCAGCGTGGATATAAGAACCCGGTAGCGTGGGCGAAACATGTTATGTATGCCCGCAGCCTCAAGTGAACAAACAATCCAGCAACACATTCGGCTTGCGTGCAGTATTGGCACCTGCCGATTGTTTCGCAATAATACCGGCACGCTGCGGGATATAAACGGCAGACCGGTGACTTTCGGATTATGTAAAGGCAGCGCCGATCTGATTGGTTGGCGTAGCGTCACCATTACACCTGCGATGGTGGGTCAGACTTTGGCAATTTTTACCAGCATCGAGGTAAAAAGTTCCAGAGGGCGCGTAAATCCTGAGCAGCAGCAATGGCTGCAAGCGGTTGCAGCAGCCGGCGGTATTGCTGGTGTCGCAAGAAGTGTGGGCGAAGCGATGGATTTATTACGCATTACAACTGAGGAGTGTTGACAGGAGCGGACCATCTGTGTATATTAAAGGGACAGGAGGCGAGAGCTTCCACCCCAACCCGAGAATCATGGTCCGCACCGCTTTAACCGCCGAATTAGCAGACGCAGCCCTTAAGCCATTTGGCCTTCGCGTCACTGCATGGTCTTCCACAAAGTTCCTTGTGTGGAAAGGTGATCAAAACCAGTGCAAGCGCCGGGAAGCTGTTGCTGAATTGATTGGGGTTTATCAGTCCGCCGCTTAGCCCCACGCGGCCCGCCGGAGCCGCACCCAATCCGGCAACAAAATTACCCCAACTCAAATGACTACTCTTGCAATCTTGATAGCAGTTTTGCTATTACCACTTTTAATAATTCTCTGGGCCACCGAATCCATTCCCGAACGCGCCAACCGGTTACGCAGTAACGGCTGGAGTCAGCAACGCATCGCAGATCACATGCAAATCAGCCGCTATCGCGTAAGGATGGTGCTGGCATGAAAATCCTTATTGCGCTAGTCGTTGGCTTCAGCATGTACGCCATCGGCATTCAGACTGGCCGCGAACTACAGCTACAACAACCCACATCTATCTGCCAGCTCAAGCAATGACTGATCCTTACCGCGCATTGTGTGCTGAGCTACTAAGCGCGTTGGAAAATGAGTGGTACGCGCATTGGGTAATTTCTCCTCATTGGCTATTATGCCAACGCGCCCGCGCCGCCCTGTCTGAGCCTGAGCCGACGCCGACGCTAACGGAGCAGGCGTTAGCAATTTTAGCTACCGCTGGTGGTCCCGATTTTCCACAGCAAATGACGGTCTTAAACACCGATCAACACATCCTGATTCGACGCGCCTTGGAGGCATTACCGCAATGACCATTAGCAACGCCGATTACCACGCTGATCCGGCTATCAGTGCCAGCCAATTGAAAACGGTAACGCAATCGCC
>Ga0209353_10000407_pt1 | contig 26245 bp, 21 predicted proteins | sample LauGreSpBDMM15SD_2_FD_187561 | JGI IMG/M metagenome (GOLD analysis project Ga0209353, IMG submission 187561) | Freshwater lake microbial communities from Lake Michigan, USA - Sp13.BD.MM15.SD (SPAdes) (version 2) | ecosystem: Environmental > Aquatic > Freshwater > Lake | place: Lake Michigan... | reverse complement strand
GGACAAGCAAGAAGTGAAAATAAACTAAATTTTCACTTTAATGCATCTCTTACTGCTATCAATATTGCTAAGGTTGAACATTGGTTGAGCATACCAAAAGTAGAAAGACAAACATTTTCTATGTCTGATGTTAAAACAATGAATCACAATAAGTTACTATTTCATCAATTTTTTGAGCTGTTCGGCATTAACCCTAACAAGCCTAAAAATATACAACTAGCACAACAGCTTGCTTTATATGGCACTATTGCTGCTTAGTTTTTAACGAAGTATTGCAATAGGTACATAGTGAAAAATCCCTATTTTTTAGCGTTTATTGGATTAGAAGAAAAGGCAAGTTATACTGAAACAGACTTAGAATCGGCAATTATTAATCATCTTCAGGATTTTTTAACCAACTCATTTGCCTAATCTTTTTATTTCTCTATCAAAATCACTTTCATAATTTTGGTCTTGGATTACCCTGAATTTATCATATTCGCTTTCAGCTTTTAATTTTGCTTCAAGCATGGTAATTTTGCCATTGTCTGTAAGTATTGGAGAATCTGATAATTCTAAAAATTTTACAAGAAAAACTTCCCAGTCTTCCATATTCATTACCTGCCTATTTGTAGCTCTAGTTTCTGCAATATCTAAGTATGCCGTTACAATTCTTTCAAGAGCCTTTATGTGCTCTTCGTTTAAGTAATTTTTAGCTATTGTTACATCAGCCTTTAGAATTTTACCATCGGGTGCTGCTTTCCATGTTTTCAAACCCATGTAAAGTTTAGTGGCATCGGCTTCGGTATAAATAATTTCTGCTGCGGTTTTTCCTGTTATTGCCCAGTGTAATTTATTTTGTACTGTAGCGTAAAATTGTTTAGTAATATCAGCTTTGCTATCATAATCAGCCGAAAGAGTATAAATATCTGTAATTTTTTGGTAAAGCCTGCGTTCGCTCAAGCGAATTTCACGAACTCTCTCAAGCATTTCGTCAAAATAATCTTGACCAAAGTGCCTACCTTGCTTCAGCCGTTCATCGTCCATAACAAAGCCTTTGATGATATATTCGTGCAATACTGTTGTTGCCCATTTGCGAAACTCAATGGCTCGGTGTGAGTTTATTTTATAACCAACTGCAATAATACATTGTAGATTATAGTATTTTACTTCTTTTTCTTGTGTTTTTCCTTCAATAGCACCGTGTTGAGTGGTATGTGCAAAATTTGCACATACCACATTTTCTTCGAGTTCTCCTGAATCAAATATATTTTTTAAGTGCTTACTTATTACACTTCTGTCTTTCTCAAACAAAATGGATACTGCTTTTTGGTTAAGCCAAACAGTTTCTTCTTTTATAAATACATCAATATTTACCTTGCCGTCTGGCGTTTTAAATAGTACAAAATTTGAATAAAATTGTAAATTATTGTTTTGATTTTCCATTTATAAATACCTATTTATTCTTCTTACTGTGCCTTTATTTTGTAATAGTAGGATTTGCAATATGATATATTCTGTAAATCCTTTGATTCTGTAAATTCTGATTCAGACTATATTTATCCCAATCATCTCTACTCAAACTTGGGTCTATTAGTAGTAAATCAATCAAAATCCTACAAAATATTGGCAATTTAAAAAAAAGTGATTACAAATATCAAATTGACAAGTTTCATATCTTATACTACACTAAAACATTAGCTATTTAGCTACTCGACAATTGTATTGTCGAATCCTTATCGTAGGATTTTCAATCCGGATTAATGTAGTGTCGGATTGCAAATCCTACAACAAGGCTTCCGAATTGCAAATTCGGAAGAGCAGTTATAAGGCTATATCGCTTGCCTACTAACGGCATATTTAACAACCCCTTCCCCTTTATAACTGTGGGCTTTACTAATGCATATATTTAAACTTCGATTGCGTGGTGCATAGTATAACTGAAAAACATCCTCATTTTAAAAGCCTCATCCCAAACCCAGAGCTACGCTCGTAACCTTCGCACTCTCGTGCTCGCTTATAAAGGAGAAGGGTTGGGTTGAGGCCTGAATCTGTGCATGTAGTGTGAAATTTTTTAATGTGTTTGCCCTAGCTTGACACCACTCATTTCAAAACGAATAAATTATTTTTTTGAATTCTTGCAACTTTTATCCTAAGTGCGAAGTGTTAGGTTAACAATAGTTATCACTATCATCTAAATAACAACATGACTATCATTTGGTTTGTATTATTGGCCATTACAATACAGCTCATCCTAAGTTGGATTTTGTATCAAATAAATGGCAGGAGGATCAAAAAACTTGAATTGAAGATTCACTTCTTAGAGTTAAGCATTCTATCCTTATCATCTGATGAACATAATACCAAACACATATATTAAATAGTCTAATACATTTTGACAAATATTTCAATAAAAAAACACAAAAAGATTTAGTACATCCGCTTTGCGTTAGCGGGTAGTCCCGATACTTCGTCCCGATGCTTCGGGAGTTTGAGCTTCCCGAAAAAATCGGGACGAGTGCCGAATGCGCGACCCGCCGCGGCGGAAACGCCCTAATATTTATTTCATAACACATTGTAAATAAGCTCCTATTGAAAATTTATATCTTTATAAAAATCACCTAAAATTTTTTCAATTAAATTTAAAAAAATCCTCCTAATCCTAAATAAAATTTACTGAATTATAAAATTAAAGTTGACACAAACGGTCTATATTAAAAATGTATTTGGTATTAGTATTAATTTGCAGTGCAGCCATTTTCTTCACAGTATGTACTTCCACCAACAAAGGATTTCAATCGTCTCCTGTAGTGTATAGAAATGTGCAATTAGACCCAATTAAGGCGGATATTTAAGTAAATGAGACCACTAAACTTTCGGGTGAAAGTACGAGTACTTATTTTCTGTTTTTTAGAATGAGTGGCGACAATACCTTGGCTGATGGTATCAATTATAGTACCGATGCGGGTGGCTCAGCATGGAGTCAATACAATCCATTCAAGATCATCAAAACAGAAATGCTTAACAAAGTAAGGTCTGCGGTAGCTTACAAAGCACTATCGGCTGGGGATTATGACTTTTTAGTACATCCCAATTACACCATGACCACCCAAAACTTTTTAGGCCTAGTGAAAATATATAAATGTAACGTGTCTGGCTATGGTGCAAAATACCAAAACTTTAGAACAGAGAAACAAAAAATTGTTCTGTTAGAAGATGGCAAAGAGTTGATACTGCAAGACAAATAACAAAGTAAGGAGGCAATGTCTAATAATGTCCATTACGTCTGAAATTTCGAATAGCCATACCTAATCCACCACCATCAAGTTGCATCCTCGGGTATCAGAGCTGTCGAACCTGCCGATTACTTCAAAACAACCATTTTCTTTCATTCTGCCCAAGTCCTGGGTAGCGATAAAAGCGCAGCTGTCGATATTTGCCAAATCAATGACATTGATGCCTCCATACCTCAACTGGTTATTGATCGTCAACGGATCGTTGATGTCGCGCAATAAAATTTTCATGCTGGAAGGCGTTTCAAAAAGTCCGTCTCCTTTAGAATATGCCTGTGACAAAAGCTCCGTCATGCCGTATTCCGAATGTATCGTTTGGGTATTGAAAGCCGCATTTAAAATGCGGTGCACTTCTTCCCTGAGCAGTTCTTTTCTTTGGCCTTTCATCCCTCCTGTTTCCATCACGATCACCTCATGAAGGTCAACCTGAAACTTTTCAGCCAAGTCGAGCAAGGCGAAAGTAACCCCGATGAGCATGGTTTTGCCTTTCCTATTTTTAAGTTTTTCAACCAAAGCTTCGTGGTTATACAGGTAATAGCCACTGTCAGGATTATTGGTTTTTTTGATAAAATCATCCACCATGGCAATGAGAGAGGAGTTGCTTCTTTCTAAATAATTGGGAAGCAATGCCAAAAGCGTGTATTCTTCCAACTTGCCATACCATTCGTTAAAAATATGCTCGGCATGGTTTAAATAAAATGGCAAATCTGCGACATAATGTTTGCTTTTGAGTGAAGCATCTGTAGTACCACTACTTTCAAAGACAGTAAAATCCGAAAACTGCCCAGAAACGATTTGGTGATTTTTAAAAAATTCTATGGGTAAAAATGGAATCTGCGCTATGGCATTCACATTCCCTGGAGACCTGTGCAAATAATCGCAAAATTGCTGGTACAACAAATTGTTAGTATACTGATATTTAAACAGTTTTAATGCATTTTCATTAAATTCACTGGTTTTTAAATGGGGTAAATTGGCAATAAAATTAGCCTTAAAATTATTCATATCATTTGGTTCTTCATGCAAACTTAGAAAATATTTAATTGTAGAGAAGAATTCCAAGCATTACTTTTTAATAAATCGCAAAAGCCTGCGTTAACTATAAGATTGTGGGCGTTGAATATTTGGTTTTGTGTGCAAACGTTGATAAATTTGGTAATTGCTTTATACTTAAGGAATGAAAATGAAATTCTTGTACCTGTATGTTTTTATTGTATTAGGATTTGGCGCTTGTCAAAGTCCGCCCGAATTTTCTAAAATTCCAGCAATCACATTCAACAATATTGTAAAATACCACCAAAACAAAACCGCAACAATTACAGGTGGTGATTCAATCAACATTACCATTAATTTTCAAGACGGAGATGGGGACTTAGGTTTGGATGCAAAAGATACCGTTCCACCTTATTTTGTAGACCATAAAAAAACAGCAGTATACAATAATTTAAACATCAGCATGTATACACGAAAAAACAATCAGTGGGTAAAACTTGTATTTAACTCAAAATTAGATTTGAATGCCCAATTTCCTCGTTTCCAATCGGGTAATAAAAAAAGTCCCCTCAAAGGAACCATGGATTACAATTTTATTATTCCGGACTTTACACCCAATAATTTCCCGATTAAAAAGAACGACACCATCAAGTTTGACATCAATATTCTTGACCGCGCTTTGAATAAAAGCAATACCATCACCACGCCTTCTTTGGTGCTGACATTAAAACCCATTTAAGCATGAGATTTTTAAAAGAGTTCAGGGAGTTTGCCATCAAAGGAAACGTAATTGACCTGGCAATTGGAGTAGTGATTGGTGCTGCATTTACCAAAATTGTAAATTCATTGATTGAAGATGTCATCACACCTTTACTTTTAAAACCCGCTTTACAAGGCGCTCACCTCAGCAAACTTGCTGATTTAACCGTATTTGGAACCGTAAAATATGGTAGTTTTTTATCTGCATTGATTGGTTTTATCATTGTGGCCATGGTGTTATTTATGATTGTAAAAGCCATCAATGCTGCCAAGAAAAAAGAAGAAGACCTTCCTCATGCTACACCACCTCCTACCAAAGAAGTCATGTTACTTACCGAAATCAGGGATTTACTCAGGAATAAAAAGTAGTATTTTATTACTGAAATCTACTTTAATTTTCATCCTGCCAATCCAAGAAAAAAAAATCATATCCAAACAATTTGCCTATAATGGTTTGTAAGCCGTACTTTCCTTGATGGTTATTTTTCACCTGCTGATTATAACCCAAATTGTACCTAATAAAATCGTTTTGGGAGGACGAATGAACAGCCTAAATGAAACACTAAAGTTTGAAAACGTTTCTATTTTCATGAATTTAATCATGCCATTTAGGTTAGCCGTCAAAGACCAATGGTTTTAACTACGGGTAAAACCATTCATCGAAAAAACCAACTTTTGGTTGATGTTTACTTTGTTTTTGGACAATACCGCAGGAAACTTACTTTCCTAAAATGACTTTGATTTTTTTTCAACCCAGTGACCATTCTTCTTTCCATTTTCAGCCTGTGTTTGGCTATTGATGGCAATGATTGATTGGAGAAGACTTAGAATCAAACTATTTCTTCATTTTTGAACCAACCAACATAAAATTTTCTCCCTGAAGTTTGATGGTATCGTTGGTAAAGGTAGCCTTTTTGATTTCATAAATACGTTTTTTTATCCATTTACCCTTTTCGTGGTCACAGCAATGTTTGGTACAATTACCGCCCACAAAAACACTAAAGCCATCGTTCGGTTCCAATTGGTATTGGGTAGAACATTCATTTTCATCTAAAAATAAAGAGAATGATTTTTCCTGAAAAAAGAGCGAAAAGCCCAATTTGCTCAAATCATCTTTGAGACCATTTTCCATGATTACATATTCCACTTTCCATTCTGTTTTGTTTAATGGATAATCGAACTGCGCAAAAGAAGAGAAAGACAACAGCGCAATAGTAGCAATGAAGATGTATTTTTTCATAATGAGTATATTGATGTGAAATGTTTGATGTGAAATGTAAGGTGTATAATGTTAATTTGTTGAAATCTGAATAAATTACAATTCAAATACATAATACCTTGTACTTAATACTTTGTACTTTTAATCATACTTAATACATTGTATCTAATGAATTACTTCGAGCCTTTTTTCTTCAGCCATTCTACTTTATACAAATCCAATCGGCGTTGGTGCATGTTTCTTACACTTCCCTGACTTCTAATTTTCTTCAATAAATCAAGGTCCAAATCACAAATCAGGGTAGTTTCAGTATTGGGAGTTGCTTCTGCAACAATGGCATCATGTGGAAAAGAGAAATCAGAAGGAGAAAATACAGCCGCCTGAGAGTACTGGATATCCATGTTTTCAATCTTCGGTAAATTGCCCACACTTCCAGAAATCGCCACATAACATTCATTTTCAATGGCACGTGCTTGCGCACAATGACGCACACGGAGGTAAGCATTTTTGGTATCTGTCCAATACGGTACAAATAGAATGTTCATTTGTTGTTCGGCCAAAATCCTACTCAGCTCAGGAAATTCCACATCATAACAAATCAAAATCCCTATTTTCCCAATGTCTGTATCAAATACCTTGAGCGAATTTCCACCTTTCATCCCCCACCAACTTTCTTCATCGGGAGTAACGTGCAATTTGTACTGGTAATCTGATGTTCCGTCACGACGACACAGGTACGAAACGTTGTACAGGTTTCCATTGCGGTATTCCGGCATACTCCCGGCAATAATATTGATATTATAACTTACTGCTAAGTTTAAGAACCTGTCTTTGATATCGCTGGTATATTCGGCCAAAGCACGTACGGCATCCGCAGCCGAATCTTCGTTAAACTTGGCCATTAAAGGTGCATTGAAAAATTCAGGGAAAAGCACCACATCAGATTTGTAACCCGCCACCGTATCCACAAAAAACTCTACTTGCTGCATCAAATCGTCGAGGGAATTTACCCTTCGCATTTGCCATTGTACTACCCCAATCCTGGCCGTACGTTTTGGTCCACCGATAAGCTCTTCTTTGTCTTCGTAATAGATATTGATCCATTCTATCAAGGTTGCATAAGACTTGGAATCAACATCTTCAGGCATATAATTGGTAATAATTTTACGTACGTGAAAATCATTACTCAACTGAAAACTCAATATTGGATCGTATATTTCTTGTTTCTTAACAAGGTCAATGTATTTTTTGGGGGTCAATTCATCCGAAAAATCTTTGTAACCCGGAATTCTTCCTCCGGCAATAATGGCACGCAGGTTGAGGTTTTCACACAATTCTTTACGCACATCATACAACCTGCGACCAAGCCTTAACCCTTGATAATCAGGATGCACAAACACATCTGTACCATAAAGGGTATCCCCGTCCTCATCGTGGGTATTGAAAGTACCAAAACCGGTAATTTCAGCATAAGTATGTGTATCGCCAAATTTACTGTAGTTCACAATGATACTCATGGCCACCGCCACAATTTTACCATTGTCTTCTATACACACCTGACCTTCAGAAAACTTGGTAAGCTGCGCATCAAATTCTGCACGCGTCCAGGAACCTCCGGCGTTGGAATATACCATTTCCATAATCGCCTTGATTTCCTTATAATCGGAAAGCTCAATATTACGAAAATGCAATTTGTGCGAAAAGTCTTTTTGCTTACTCATTGCGGTTAAGTATTAGAATTGGTATTTGAGAGTACTGGGTACAGAGTACTGGGTACAGAGTACTGGGTACAGAGTACTGGGTACAGAGTTTGGATTTTGTGAAATAAAAGGGAACATAGTAAAATATTAATGAATAAATAGTACCAATAAATATCAATTTACAGCATAATTTACACTGTACCCTGTACTCAGTACACAGTACTAAAGTACCCCCTTAATTTATCCTATCCAAATGCATTTCCCCGATTGGCCTGATAAGCAATGGGACTTTTTCGACTGTCACCAGACTTGTATCAAGCCCAAACCATTTGATTTCATGGGTGGTAAAATGTTTCAGGAAGAAATACCCATCCATTACCAATTGGTCATGAATTGGCAAGTCATTTTCATAGGAAAGGAATTTTTCAAGTACAATAAACTTAAAGTCTCCATTGATTTTCTGTTTGTGCAAAGAAGCGTACCTGCTGGTAATATCCACTTCGCCATTTTTCACCAAGTCTTCGACAATATTTCTAAAGTAAAGATTGATGCGTTGCTCCACCCTAAAACCTAAACGCAGGGTTACTTTAATGATGTCATTTTGTTCTAAAAAATCTACGCGGTATTCTTTGGTATACGGCTCATCGGTAATGTCAACATGGATGAACCAATAAATATCAGCACGCTTAGGTTTTTTATAGAATAAGGAATAAATAATTTTTGACTCCACCAGGTTTTTTCGGTCTGAACCTGTCATAAACACCAAATTGGTTGCATACTTCGGAATAGATTCATCCACACTCAGCTCTTTCATCGGGGCAATATAATCATTCAATGAAACAAATTCAGTCAACCTGTTTTTAATTTTGGAAGCTTTTAACCAGATATACATCACCAAAATAATCGCTGAACCAATGATCAAGGTAACAAAGCCACCATGCTTGAATTTGGTAAGGTTAGCCGCTAAAAAGCTCAATTCTAAAGAGATATAAACAATATTAAATATGATTACCAGCCAATAATTTGTTTTCTTGAGCAAGAGGTAATTCCCTAACAATAAGGTCGTCATCAACATGGTGATGGTGATGGACAAACCATAAGCGGCTTCCATTTTGGCAGATTCCTCGAAGTATAACACCACTGCAATACAACCCATCCACAACAGCAAGTTGATGCTTGGAATATACAATTGTCCTTTGTTATCTGTCGGGTAAACCAACCTTAATTTTGGCCAGAAGTTTAAACGAATTGCCTCAGAAACAAGGGTAAAAGACCCGGTAATCAAAGCCTGACTTGCAATAATTGCCGCAGAAGTAGCAATCACAATCCCTGTAATCAAAAACCAATCGGGCATGATGGCAAAAAATGGATTTTCGGTAACCAATAAATCTTGTCTGGAAAGCAACCAGGCACCCTGACCAAAATAATTTAGTAACAAACAAATCTTCACAAAACCCCAGCTGAGGCGAATATTTTCTTTTCCACAGTGGCCCAAATCTGAATACAAAGCTTCCGCTCCGGTGGTACACAAAAACACAGCACCCAAAAGCCAAAAACCACCTGGATACAATACTATTAAATCATAAGCATACATTGGATTCAAAGCCTTAAATACTCCAGGAGAAGTAATCAATTGATTCAAACCTAAAACTGCCAACATGGAAAACCAGACAAACATTATAGGACCAAAAGCAACGCCAACAGCTTTTGTGCCAAAGCGTTGTGCCATAAACAACAAAGTAATAATCCCAATAACAATGGGTATTGTTTTTAAATTAGGATACAAAATTTGTAAACCCTCCACAGCTGATGCCACTGAAATAGGCGGTGTAATAATACCATCGGCCAATAGTGCACTACCACCAATAATTGCAGGAATAGTTAACCATTTGACTTTTCGGCGGATAAGTGCATAAAGTGAGAATATGCCTCCCTCACCATTATTGTCTGCCTGAAGGGTAAGAATTACATACTTGAAAGTAGTCTGCAAAGTTAAGGTCCAAAAAATACACGAGAGCGCCCCCAGAATAAGTTCCTGTTGTACGACTTTGTGTTCGAGAATTGCTTTGAGCACATAAAGCGGTGATGTACCAATATCGCCGTAAATGATTCCTAGTGTAACCAGTAAACCACCTGCTGTAATTGCAGAGTGATGATGTCCTTTGTTCTTGGAGCTCATCTAAAATATTGATAATTTGAGTGTTGTATTGTTTTCACCTAGAAGTCGTGTTACATTTCCAGACCGCTAATGTAGGGGTTTTCGAGATAAATATATAATCGAAACGTTTATTTTTTGTAGACGGTAAATAAGGCCTAAATCAAGCAACTTTTTCAATCGTATACTGTACAATTTTTTGCAATAACCTATCAGAAACAAATGGTTTGGAAACATAATTATCAAGTGCGCTGTCAAAAGCCAAATTTAAGCCTATATTTTTCAATTTCGCGCTTGAATCAAAACTCATCCTGACATCTTCCATCAATTCTTTTAAAGCAATAGAAAATGTTTCCATTTCAATTTTACCAGCTTCAATTTCACTAAAATCCAAAATTACATGGAGGATTTGCAACAAAATATTGCTTGAAAAATACCAATTTATTAAACTTTTCAATTGATATTCCCTAAGATTATTTTCTAATAACCACTCAGAAACAATAGGTATCTTTTACTTTAGCATTCAAAAAGTCAGGAATACTGAAACGAAAAACACCAAAGAAATGGCAATCCTTTGCTTTAAAATTGCCATTGATTCAATACTTAAAAGATAATAATTGGTATATCCAAAAATCGAATACAATGCGCCCGACACTAAAGCTAAAACCCGAAAGATATTGAAAGTGTTTGCTGGTATACTATTTTTAGTGTTCATTGGGGTGTTCGTTAAAAATTGTACAGTTTATAAAGAGTTATAAAAGTTTTGGTTGTAATGTTTGAATTATATAATGAGTATATTCAATTTAAAATCAAAAGAAGCCAAGTTTTCCACCAAATCACCAATCATGGTTGGATGCATCAACTGAAAATTAAAGAAATTATCATGACGTTCCTGTAAACCCTCCTTGGGAAACAATTTAGATTTGATATTGAATACCTGGTTAAATGTTGTTTCATTTTTCCTTTCAAGCGCTTTGGTAATTTTCTTTTCCAAATCGTTTAAACCCTTGGCAATTTTAGTCATTTCAGCATTTACTGTGGCATTCAAAGTTGGGTCTATAGCATTTACTTTCTGCAATAAACTATCATTGATTTGCGTCAGAAAACTCATTTCATGTGTTAAATTAAAATGATTGTGGTCAACTTTATCTAAAATCAATTTATTCAAACTTGCCTGATCCTGAAACAAATCTTTGACCTCTATTCCAATTTTCTCCAATTTTGTTTGCTGAGCATTAGTGGCAACCAGCGCAAAATCCCTAGGCATCAATAAAGGAAAACTTACCGCATAAGTGTCAAACAGGCTTTTCAACTGCAACCAATACGCTAGCTCCGAAGGACCTCCAACAGTAGCAATATCAGGCAAAATGGTGCATTGGTACAAAGGTCTTAATACCACATTGGGACTAAACTTTTCAGGATGTGAAGACAATAGCTCAAGCAATTCTTCTTCTTTGAACTTTAATGCAGTATTCAAAACCACATATTCATCTCCTTGTTTTTCAATACGTTCCCTAACATTATGTTCCAAATAAAATAAATTAATTCCTCTTGGATTCACCTGACTTTTATATCCTTTAGCCTTTAATGCTTCAATGGTTTCTTTTACTTTCAAACTTGCTTTACCGGAAACAATTTCATCCTTCATGATTGGGACAAACAATTCTTTCAATGCTTTCTGATCAGCATCCAAACAAATCAGTCCATATTTGCCCAATAATGCATGCACCAATTTCTGAGTAGCTTTTGCCAGGGTTAGTCCTTCTTGGTAAGCTTCTTTGACCATGGCTGGTATTTCATTTACATCAGGAAACATACTTTCCAAAGACTCCACGATAAACTTCCCAACAGCACCTGTTTGGGTTGTTTGCCAGGTAATGGTTTTTCCTAAGTAATTAAAATGGTTGATTTCTTCAAAATCATGGTCTTCTGTCGCCATCCAGTAAATGGGCACAAAATGGTATTGGGGAAATTTCAAAGCAAGCGCTTTTGCTGCATTAATAGTCGAAATCAATTTCAACACCACATACATCGGTCCGGTGGCAAGGTTAAGTTGATGGCCGGTGGTTATGGTAAATGTATTTTCTGCTTTCAATAAATCAAGGTTACTTAAAACCGCTTCTTTGAAAGGAATATCCTGGTATTGTTGGGAAATGGCATCGACTAAAATTGCTCTGTGCCTTTTGTCAAATTGTCTTTTGGATGCCATCAAACCAGCATTTTCAACTGATGGAAACAAACCATAAAACGTAGCAAGACCTTGTTTTTGAGCCAGGTAATCTAAAAAAATAGCAGAAAAAGCATTGGTTTCATCAAGTGGAATTTGTGATTTGGTCATGTAGAATACTGGCTAAGAAATGGTGCTATTTACTAAGTTCAAATATAAGTGGCTCTTCTTACAAATTGTAAATTTTAATTCATTTGTTTTAGAATAAAATGGAATCGAAAACAAAAAACTTCTTATTTTTGCAATTATGACTACAAAACAAAAATGCATCTTCCTTGACAGAGATGGCGTAATCAACAAAGACAAAGTTGATTATGTGTACAAACCAGAAGAATTGTTTATCATTGAAGGAGTAACTCAGGCCTTGCTTGATTTCAAAAAAGCTGGTTACCTGATAATTATCATCACCAATCAATCGGGAATTGCGAAGGGAATTTATACGAAAGCAGATGTAATGAACATTCATCGACTGGTGCAGGAAGCATCAAACAACGCGCTTGATGATATTTTCATGGCACCTTACCATGAAACATACCACAATTCATTGTCAAGAAAACCGGGTTCACTGATGTTTGAAAGGGCAATTTCAAAGCACAACATTGACACCCAAAATTCTTGGATGGTTGGTGATAAAGAAAGGGATTTGATTCCGGGCAAAAAATTCGGCCTGAAAACCATTTTGGTGGAAAATAAAAAAGAAACACCTTTTGCAGATTTCTATGCAGAAAACCTGTTAGGTGCTTCTAAAATTATATTAAAGTAATTTTGTACTGCATGATGCAGTATAAGATTATTTGATACTAGCGGTTACTGGAGCTTCTGAATTCAGTTTCATGTAAGTAGGACAAGTTCTATGACCTCTACAAGAAACAAGCGCTAAAAGGGACAATGCTGCGATTATTGTTACTATCTTTTTCATATTTTTTTATTTACTGTTACAAAAATATACAATTTATCTTTACTTACAAATGTAATTTCAAGTTCTATCGTATTTTTTATCCATAAACTTATAATAAAATATATTAATCACCAATTAAAACCAATATAACCTGATAATTATCAGGTTCTACCCCCTTAACTTATCTAATATTTCATTTGCTTGTACAGCCTCTTCTTCAGAAATATTTTTCATAATACCTTCTATTTCTGAGATTCTTTCGTCAAGAGTTGTCAGCAATGCTAATCCTTTTTCGGTAATCAAAATATTAAACTTACGACGATCGGCAGGACAAGAAGTTCTTGTGACCAACTCTTTGGCCACCAATTTATCCAGAAGCCTGGTAACATTAGATGATTTATCCAGCATCCTTTCTACCAGCAAACTAACATTGGCAGCAGTAGGAAATTGTCCCCGTAAAATTCTTAAAATATTATACTGCTGCGAGGATATGCCAAATTGTTTTAGGCTTTTATTGTGTAATCCTGCCAACCATCCACTGGTAAATAATATATTGACAGTTAATTTTTGAAATGGATTTTTAAAAGTCTTCTGCTTTATTTCGTCTTCTAATCTCATACTTATTATGAAAATCTTGTTTTAAAATGACTAACAATAGAATCAAATTTAACCAAATTATTTAATTAAACAATTGGTTAAAACTGTAAACTGCCATTCCTAATAAAACGTTTCATTTCAAACTTAAAAAAATCACCTATTCAACCAATAGGTCCATTTTAACACCAAGGCCCTGTTTTTCGTATTCAGGTATGCTGCAGTATAATTATCGGTATATACAAGGTAAAAATCTGATACAGGTTTGTAACGCCATTGTAAGCGTGCATTGATATTCACATTGTCGATAGCCGTATTGTATTGCACAAAAGTGGTAAAAAACAAACTTTTACTCACGGTAATTTCAATTCGTGGACCAATTATCGTCAAATTCTTATCTCCTGTAGGACGGGCTAATTTGTACAGGTTATAATTCATTGTAATATTCCCCCAAGGCTGAACCCTAAAAGACAAACCCGTTTCCAATTTATACCTGTTCCCATCAAAATATTCCCCGTATCCAGTGGTAACCAATGCGTTTAATTTTTTTCTAAGATTTGACTGAAACATGGCCTCTACACTTCTATTGCTAAAATATGTCCCTTTAAGTAATTTATCCTTATACCCCAAAACTGTAAAATCTTTCAATAACATTACATTGTCTTGGCTAAATGTGAGGCTAAATTTGGATGAATTCTGAAAATTCAAATCATAGATCAACTGCAATGTTCGGTCAGTCAGTTGAAACAAACGATCCCAATAGGTACTGTTATAAATCTTGAAACCAAAATTATTAACAGTGGTAGATTTTGGGTAATAAATCCATTTGGCGGAAGGTTCTATGCGCCAATAATTTTTACGTTGAACAAAGCCAATTTCCGCATTGAAATTTTCCCCTACATATTCATGGTTCCATTGCAATTGCAGTATGGTAGTATTGTATGACATAAAAGAAGCGTGAGCATACTGCCTCGGCAATACTTTGGGCTGTAATGATTGGTGAAAGAACATTTTCCCTTTCCATTTACTATCCGCTGAGTTGAGGTTATAATCTACTCCTATCACCCTGTTAAATTGGGTGGTTTGGTATTGATAATCGTTGGTGGTATCTGTTCCAAAGGCCTGTTTATTCGCAAAAATAAAAGCAATATTTGACCTGGTAAACAGTTGACGTTGAATAGCCACTACACTATAATTTTGTGAACTCGCTTTCAATAAAGCACTTTTATCCGTTTGCATGGTCATCACCCCCAAACGCCAGTTTTTATTGATTTTACCACTTACCCTGGCACCAAAAACGATGGGTATTTCTTTGTATAATTTTGCTTTTGTATCATAAGTCAACCCTATTGTTCTGGAAAAAAAAGGACGGATAGCACTAAAACCAAACTGACCAAAGAGGTCATTATTTTCAAGAAAAAAAGTACGCCTTTCAGGATAAGCAATGTCAAAGCGGGTTAAATTAATTACCTGTCGGTCTACTTCTGTTTGAGAGAAATCAGGATTGATGGTCAAATCCATATTCATAGAAGACGTAATGGCAACTTTGGCATCTAAACCTCCATTAAACCTGGTAGTTGGAGCAATGGCATTTTCTTTGTCTACCGTATTTCTATTGATCAAATATGGAATTAAGCTGACATTATTCCCCGTTTTGGAGGTTGGATTATCCCAGTTTAATTCACCGGTAAAAGCCAATGTAGCAATATTGAAATTTCGGGGAACAGGAACCCAGGTTGAAATCTCATTTCTTTTCAAATCATTTCGGGCAAAATTAACCCTCCATTGTTGGGATCCGGGTTTGAAACGCAAGGATGAAAATGGAATAGCGAATTCAATGACCCATTTATCTTCTTTGATTTTTACCGCAGAATACCATTTATTGTCCCAATCAGTGGAAACGCCAGCAGTACCACCATCATAAATCATTCCTTCACGTTGTACGCCATAAGGACTTACCCCAAAACTAAACCCGGTTAGTTTATCTCCAAATGGATCAATGGTGATGGCAAATGCATCCGTAATTGGGAAAGAGAAATCTCTTTTTAAGGACTGAATGACGTAATTCCCTTCCAAAGCATCGAAACAAATGGCAGCGACATATAAATTTTTATCATCGTAGGCCAGCATTACTTCTGTTTTTGCATGGGAAGCTCCTGTATCGTAAGGGAAATTTTGTCGAAACCCATTGGCTATACCTGCTTCCTGCCAGGTAGATTCGGAAAGGTCTCCATCAAGAGTAATTGCGCCTAAAGCTCTTTTAATAGACAATTGAGGAGTATTTTGTTGGGCATGGATTGCCACACTAAAAAACAACAAAAACCAGAGTGTTATAGATTTCAATAAAGGAATTACAAATTGGTTCGGGGATTTATTTTTCACTAATTCTCAAAGAAATAACACTAGCATTAGGTTTCAAGGTAATAATACAAATGTTCGCCTTCTTTGGTAAAGCCAACAGAATCATATAATTTTTGGGCTGAAGAATTTGAAATTCTGGTTTCAATCACCAATTGTCCCGCTTTGCTGTCTATGGCAAATTGTTTGGCGCTATTGATCAATAATTTCGCAATCCCTTTTTTACGCAAATCAGGATTCACATATAAATCATTCAGGATAAATATTTTCTTCATTGAAATAGAAGAAAATGAAGGATAAATCTGTACAAATCCAGCCCCTATTTTTTGTCCTTCAATTTCATCGTAAGCAATCAACAAAAGGGTATCGTTCAAACTTAATCGGTCTTGAATAAAATTTTTGGCTGCAGTAAAATCAGGTGTTTGTTCGTAACATTGCCTGTAGTCATCAAACATAAAGGCAAGTACTTCTAAATCATTCATTGTTGCTGGCTGTATTGTCATATTGGTATTCATTCAATTTCCTTCACAAAAGTTTATGCATTTACACGTATCCCATGTATTGCTTCATCAAAGTAATAAATCAAGTCTTGCAAACTTACTTAATTCTCATCTTCTTTTCTCTTTTCAGGACACCATTTTTATAAAATTTCCAAATGCCTGTAGGTTTTCCTTTAAAATTTTCTCCTTCTTGTAGTAATTTACCGGCTTCATCATAAAACTTGGCGTATCCCGTTTCTTGTCCATCCACATAATTTATTTCCTCAGAGATAAATCCTGAATCATACCAATATTTCCATTTGCCATGAGGCAATCCATTTTTATAAGCGCCTACCCTTTTTAATTTATTGTCGTTGTAATAATAAATCCATTCACCGTCGTACAGGCCATTTAAAAATGCACCTATTTTTTTTATTTTACCATTGGCATAAAAATATTTTTGTACGCCACTTTGAATTCCCTTGTCCCAATATTCTACGGCCTCTAAAACTTCAGTGGTATCATAAATCTTACATTCTCCGTCTAAAAAATTTGCTACATAAGCAGCTTCCATATTCAATTTGGCATTGGTGTAATAAAATTTCCAGGGACCAGTTTTCATACTGTCAATCAATTTTCCTTCAGCTTTTAGAATACCAGAAGTGTAATATTGTTTGACTACCTGGGCTGTCACACCCAATGAAAAACAACACATTGTGATTATGGAACAATATTTTATGAATTTGAAAAGCATTTATTTATCAATTGAATAAAATTACTTTTGAATTAATCCATTGTTTTCTCTTCCACCAATTTCCCTTTTTCGTTATAAAACTTCCATTTCCCCACAATTTGATCGTCTTTGTAAGGACCTTCCGCTTCCAATTTCCCTGATTCTCTAAAAAATCTCCATTTGCCTTGTCTTAAACCATCAGACAAAATTCCTTCTGCAGAAGTTTTCCCATTTTCATGGTAATAAGTCCAACCTCCATTGGGTAATCCGTGTGAAAACTCTCCTGAAGCGGCCATGTTACTGCTGGGATAATAAGTAATCCTGGAACCGTCACCACCTCTAAAAGTACCTTTGTTAAGTTCTCTGCCATCCATTGCAAAATAATCTCCTATTTTTATCAAATGACCTTTGTTCCATTCCTCTTCCTGCTCTAATTGTTTATTGGGATAATAGCTCGACCACAACTTATCTTCCTTGCCATTTACAAAAGCACCCACAGTATGCAATTCGCCATTGTCATAGTATTCTCTCCAAGTTCCGGATTCATTCCCCGCTTCATAATTTCCAATGGATTGTAATTTTTCGTTTTTATGGTATACTTTCCATTCGCCATATTCCAAACCGTCAATAAAAGCCCCTTCCATGGATATGGTTCCATCTTCAAAATAACTTCTCCAATAGCCATTTTTCAACCCATCTTTATAAGAACCTTCAATAGCAATTAAACTGTCTTCATAAAATTCTATCCATTCTCCATCTTGCAAATCATCTTTGTAACTCCCCATAGATTGGAGCACGCCATTGTCATAATATTCTTCCCAAAGACCATTCTTCATTCCATCTTTATAATCTCCAATGGTAAACAATTCACCTTCTTCGTAATATTCTTTCCAGGTACTGTCTTCCAAACCATTTTTATAGCAACCTTCTATTTTGATTTTACCCATTTCGTGGTATTCCACATATTTGCCATTTTCTTTCCCATTTTTATAAATGGTAATGGCTGCAATAGGACCAAAATCAAAATACTCTTTGGTAAATCCTTCTAAGAAACCTTCTTTATAATTGATTTCAGATTTCAATACGGTTGTCGGATAATAATTGCGAACGGTTCCGGCCAAAAGCCCTTTTTTATATGTTTCTTCTGACAAAAGTTCGCCTGTTGGGTAATATATTTTCCTAATTCCATTTCCGTCCTTTAAAGTTCCTTTAGCTAACACCTTTCCTTTTAAATCATAAAAATCTCCTACATTCATCAACAAGCCATTTTCCCAAATTTCAGTTTGTTGACTTTTCCCATTTTCGTGATACATTCGCCATTCACCATCTTTCTTACCTTCTTTGAAAGCTCCGACTTGTTTCAACTGTTCATTTTCATGAAAATACTCCCAATTACTTGTCTCTAAACCTTTGCTGAATAATCCTTTAGCAGCTGTTTTCCCATTTGGATAAAATTGTTTAAAAGCACCAGATTTCAAACCTTCTGAAAAGCCCATTTCCTTCAGCAGCAGTCCATTTTGATAATACTTGCATTGCCCGTCTTTCAAATCGCCATGAAAAGATTCTTCACTTACCAGTAAACCATCATTGGTATAGGTCTTCCACAGCCCTTCTTTCAGTCCATTTTTATAAAAACCTGTCAATTCAATTTTCCCTCCTACAAAATATTCGGTCCAGGTAGAATCGGCTTTACCTAAAAAATAAAATGCTTTGAGCGAAAAATCTCCGTTGGGATAATATTCATTCCAAAAACCATTTTCAACATTGTCCTTGAAATTTCCTTTGGTATGCACTTTCCCATTGTCGTAATAAGTAGTCCAAATGCTGTCCTTCACTCCAGCAATTGTTTTACCAATGGACTTCAGGGCACCATTCACATGAAACAAGGTATCCGTTTGGGCATTTGCCATACTGCAATCAAAGACGATTGCGATTATTACTAAAATAAGCGTATTTTTTTTCATTGGTAAATTAATAAGCAATAGCCAAAAATAACATTTTTTATTGAAGTTGAGAATTTGAAGTCACCTAAATTATTAGAATTTAAAAACAAAAAAATGAATGCAATGTTCATCAATCACTTCAAAAAAATATGAAGTCATAAAAAAACACCGAAAGTTAACCAACCTTCGGTGTTTCATATTTCATCCACAGAGAATGTAATGATTACATTCTTTCAAAATTAAATGATCCTGCTTCAGCACTTCCATTAAATATGCCATTGTCAACAAATAAATTATGTACATATACTGGCAACTGCGCATGACCTACAACATATTCAGCGTGGCTTTTGTTAAACAAAGTAGCCAAACCAGTTCTGCCATGTGTAGACATGATCAACATATCAGGTTTTAATCTTTCAACATAATTTAAAATGCCATTTTCAAGGTTATGGTCGTTGAAAATTACCAATTCAGTATTTTCAAGTTCATATTTACTTACAAACAAGCTATACTCTTTTTCAATTTTTTGGGTATCCTTAAAAAAGCTCCTCGTATTTACATACAATACAGTCAATTTAGAATTAAAACAATCCTGAATTGCCCACACTTTGTCCATAAATTTATAATTCACATTTTCAAAATCAGTTGCCAACAACAAATTTTTCAATGCAATATTTTCTTCAACGTTTTGATCTACGGTGATTACCGGACATTTAGCGATACGAACAATCATCGGCGCATAATTTTTACGCGTTGTACGCCCAATGTCTGTTCCAACGATTACCAAATCAATTTCATTTTCTTCTTCAAAAGTTGCTATCGCCGTCGGAATATCTTCAGAAGTGTCACTGATTAACTTGGTAGACACTATTAATCCTTTAAATAATGGGTTTAAAGAAATCTCTTCCAACATTTTTGTCGCAACTGCAATTTCCTCAGTAGTATCATAAGCAGCTATGTTTGCAGCTGAAGCAAACACTACTGAAAGTCTTTTTCTTTTTTCTCTTGGAATAATATGGAGAAAAATCAGCTCTGCTCCTGTACTTGTAGCAAAGGTTGCGGCCATTTTATATGCTTTTTCAGAAGTTAATGAAAAATCGGTTGGAATTAATATCTTATTCATATTGGTAGATTTTGTGATTTATTATAACAAAAGTACAAGATGCATTCGCAAATGAATTTGATTATTATCAAGCCAAAGTATGACATAAATCATAAAAAAAAGACATTTTTTTATTCAAAATTCATATATCATCATGATAAAAAACCTACGAAACCCATTGGCGTTTGGTGGAAAGCTACCGTGATTTTGACGGACTTGTTCTATATTGTACCAATGTCAATGCTGGGTTGATTGACCATCTTTCAGCCGAGAAATTAAATGTTATTCAAAAAATACTTTCAGACAAAGTACACCGAAAGGAAGCTATTGATTTTTAAAAAGATGAAGAGGTGAATTTTATATCGAAGAACTTTTTCATAAAATAATCAAATAAAAAAGTTTGCTCTTGTAGGGTATCCTTCTAAGTCAATGCTATTATTTCAAATAAAACTGCAATTTGAATACTGTAGCCCGGTACTATTGCCTACAGTATTTCATATAGAGGACTTGAAAGAAACGAAAATTAATATTACCAAATTGTTAACAATGTATTATGTAATTACTATATTTGTACCACAATTGAATTGTAGTCCATGTAGGCGCAATTATAGGTTGTAGATCTAAACCTCTTAAACACATCATTATTATGAGCACTTTAAAACACTTCTTTGGTTTAGGCTTAATAGGTTTGTTAAGTTTAAATGTATATGCAACTGATGGAGATGCTAACAGTACTTCTTCAAGTGCCAACGAAGCTTCACTTACTAAATTAAATCATAATTTGGTGAGGTTGTTAGATGTCAATGAAATGGAAAATCCAACTGGTGGTGTTGCTATCTTGAAATATGCCATAGATGAGCTGGGCCGTATCAAGATTTTGAATGTTGAAGCAACGGATGATGATACTAATAAATATGTATACCGTCATTTGGAAGGTAAAAAAGTTAAATTAGCTGATGGTGTGATCATAGGAGAACATTCATTAACAGTTCATATCAAAAGCGGGTATTAATTTTAAAGTATTATCCCCTCCCATTATTCAAAGCCCATAATTTAAGTATTATGGGCTTTATTTTTTTAGTGCACCAACAGTTTTAAATATCTAATTCCGTTTTGTGGTATACTGATTTTTTATACTTGTTTTCAGCTAACTCTCAGATGTTAGCTTACGCCGAATTGATGCTTGTATAATTTATGTACTACCAATAATTTATTTATGGATGATAGTGGTGTTTAGTCGCTACAAACAATGAGAATAGTGCTCCTATTATTGAGATTAAATGGAATTATTCCTGAACCGTATCTGTTTTAAAAAACGCTACTTTGTAAGAATTGTCTTTGAATTTATGGATGTGATTACAATAAAATGTTCATATAGTGTTGTTTTTACTTGAAATTTGAGAGTGTTTTGAATTTTTTGTTTATTTTTTTGGTTTTTAAGGTATAAAAAGTGTGATTTTTTAGTTTGATTTAAAAAAAATGCTAAAAATATTGCATCAATATTATAATTATGTTCAAAAATTCTTACTTTTGCTTAGAATTGAAACCTAAAAAACTAAAATAATTACAAATAATGGCTAATCTTAGATTTAAAGCGCTTGAATTCGTAAACTCAAGACAACCAATTTTACCAGTATTGCCTTCAAACAAGGTATCTGATTATTATGGATCCAATGTTTATGGAATTGATGCGATGAAAGCAACAATTTCTGCTGAAAACATTAAAAAAGTACTTACAGCGATTGAAAAAGGTGAAAAAATTGACATGCAATTGGCTGATGCAGTAGCAGCAGGGATGAAAGCATGGGCAATGGACAAAGGTGTTACACATTATACACACTGGTTTCAACCATTAACTGGTACAACTGCTGAAAAACACGATGCTTTTTTTGAGCCAACTGAAGGTGGTAAAGCCATTGAAAAATTCAGGTCTTCTGCATTGGTTCAACAAGAACCAGATGCTTCTTCTTTCCCAAATGGTGGAATTAGAAATACATTCGAAGCGCGTGGTTACACTGCTTGGGATCCTTCTTCTCCTGCATTTGTCATTGAAAACGGAAACACCAAAACACTTTGTATTCCTACTATTTTCGTTTCTTACACAGGTGAATCATTAGATTATAAAACACCATTGTTGAAATCTTTAGGTCAATTGGATAAATCAGCAACTGCTGTGGCACAATTGTTTGATACCAACGTTACCAAAGTTTCTACAACCTTAGGTCCAGAACAAGAATATTTCTTGGTGGATTCTGCTTTATACAATGCACGTCCTGACTTGGTCATGTCTGGTAGAACGGTATTTGGACATGCTCCAGCTAGAGGGCAACAATTAGAAGATCATTATTTCGGTACAATTTCTCCAAGAGTGCATAACTTCATGGTTGACTTTGAAATCGAAGCACAAAAATTAGGGATTCCAGTAAGAACGCGTCACAACGAAGTTGCTCCTTCTCAATTTGAAGTGGCTCCTCAGTTTGAAGAAATCAACCTTTCTGTTGACCACAACTTATTGTTGATGGACATCATGAACAAAGTTGGTGAAAGACATGGTTTGAAAGTATTGTTCCATGAAAAACCATTCGCTGGTGTAAACGGTTCTGGTAAACACAACAACTGGTCATTATGTACCAATACTGGTGTTAACTTGTTGGCTCCTAGTTCTAAACCAAAAGAAAACTTAGTATTCTTAACCTTCTTTGTAAACGTTATCAGAGCGGTTTATGAGCATGCTGATTTATTAAGAGCCTCTATCGCTTCTGCGTCTAACGATCACCGTTTGGGTGCTAACGAAGCGCCTCCTGCAATTATTTCTGTGTTCATCGGTTCTGAACTTTCAAGAGTATTGGATGAATTCGAAAAATCTGCTAAAGTTGAAATCAACAAAGGTGACAACATGTACATGAAACTAGGATTGAACAAAATTCCTTCCATCCTACTTGACAATACTGACCGTAACCGTACTTCTCCTTTTGCCTTTACAGGTAACAAATTTGAATTCAGAGCGGTAGGTTCTTCTGCCAACTCTGCCAATGCGATGACGGTATTGAATACCATTGTTGCTGATCAATTATTCAAATTCAAAAGAGACGTTGAAGCTGAAATCAAAAAAGGAACGAAAAAAGAAGTTGCTATTGCGGATGTTTTAAGAAAAGCAATAAAAGATTCTAAGAAAATCCGTTTTGAAGGAAATGGTTATTCTGACGAATGGGCTAAAGAAGCAGAAAAAAGAGGTCTTTCTAACGTGAAAACTACTGCGCATGCTTTAGAATTTTATGTAACTAAAAAATCAACCAAATTATTCATCGACAACGGTGTGTATTCTGAAAGAGAGTTACATGCTCGTCATGAAATTATGTTGGAAGATTATACTAAGAAAATCCAAATCGAATCTCGTATTATGGGTGACTTAGCATTGAACCACATTATTCCTACCGCAATTGCTTACCAAAATAAATTGATCACCAACTACAAAGGTCTTAAAGATATCGGTCTTAAAGCACCAGAAACAGTATTGGCTTTGATCAATGATATTACTACCCATATTGATGCCATCAATAAAAATGTAGAAAATATGGTGGAAGCTCGTAAAACAGCCAACAACATTGAAGATGCGGCTAAAAAAGCAGTGGCGTATTGTGATGATGTTAAAAAATTCTTTGATCCAATCCGTTATGCTGTAGATAAACTAGAGCTTATCGTGGACGACGAAGATTGGCCTTTGGTAAAATACAGAGAGATGTTGTTCTTGAGATAATATCTTCTATCCAACAAAAAAACCTTTCGTGCTTTGCATGGAAGGTTTTTTTGTTTTAGCCCTCGTTTACAACGCTGGATTAAAGCTTTTTGAGTATTGCTCCAATTTAAACCAAAACTTTTTTCAGTGGTACTATTCAATTTTTTAAAAAAACTTCAATTGAATTGAAATTAATATTACTTTAGGGAAAATTAACGTGAAACCAAACATTCTTATTTCAACCCGATGACTAGACTCACTTCACTTTCCTCATGGCAGAATTTATCTTCACATTATAACCAGGTTCAAAATGAGCAGTTAATAACACTTTTTGCAAATGACAGTTCCCGGTTTGATAAATTCAATTTAAAGTTTAAAGACATATTAATAGATTATTCTAAAAATAGAATCACAGAAGAAACATTCAAATTACTCCTTGATTTAGCCAAAGAAACGGGTGTCAAAGAAGGAATTAAGGCCATGTTTGCGGGCGAAAAAATTAACAATACGGAAAAGAGGGCTGTGTTGCATACGGCATTGAGAAACCGTTCAAATACACCTGTCTTTGTGGATGGCACTGATGTGATGCCTGGAATTAACCAAGTGTTGGCCAAGATGAAAACCTTTTCTGAAAAAGTAAGGTCAGGAAATTGGAAAGGGTATACCGGGAAACCTATCACAGACATTGTCAATATTGGTATAGGGGGTTCTGATTTAGGACCTTATATGGTGGCAGAAGCCTTGAAACCTTATGCAAAAGTTGGCTTGGAAGTTCATTTTGTTTCCAATGTTGACGGTACGCACATTGCGGAAACACTTAAAAAATTGAATGCCGAAACTACCTTGTTTATCGTTGCTTCCAAAACATTCACTACTCAGGAAACCCTGACCAATGCGGAAACAGCCAAACGCTGGTTGTTGGAAGCGGCTAAAGCCGAAAGTGCTGTGGCAAAACATTTTGTGGCGTTGTCAACCAATGCGAATTCGGTAAGCGCTTTTGGCATTGATACGGCCAATATGTTTGAATTTTGGGATTGGGTAGGAGGCCGTTATTCTTTGTGGTCGGCCATAGGTTTATCGATTGCTTTGTCTGTTGGCTTTGATAATTTTGAAGCACTTTTACAAGGTGCTCATGACATGGACGAACATTTTCGTACGGCTGACTTTGATAAAAATGCACCCGTAATATTGGCGCTTCTTGGTGTTTGGTACAATAATTTTTTTGGCGCTGACTCTCATGCGATCTTACCTTACGACCAGTATATGCATCGTTTTGCGGCTTATTTACAACAAGCGGATATGGAAAGTAATGGGAAAAGCGTAACCAAATCTGGTGAGCAGGTAGCTTATTCTACCGGACCAGTGATTTGGGGAGAGCCTGGTACTAACGGACAACATGCGTTTTACCAATTGATTCACCAGGGAACAAAATTAATTCCTTGTGATTTCCTTGCCCCAGTGAAATCTCAAAATGTAATTGGAGATCACCATGAAAAACTGCTTGCCAATTTCTTTGCGCAAACAGAAGCCTTAATGAAAGGTAAAACGGAAGTTGAAGCCAAAGCTGAGCTGGTAGCTGCGGGCTTTTCTGATGCGGATATCGCTGCATTGTTGCCACATAAAGTATTTGCTGGAAACAGGCCAACGAACGCTATCTTTTTCCATAAACTTACTCCTGCTACTTTGGGAAGCATTATCGCGATGTATGAACATAAAATTTATGTACAGAGCATCATTTGGGATTTGAATGCTTTTGACCAATGGGGCGTTGAATTGGGAAAACAGTTGGCAAACTTAATTTTGCCTGAGTTGAAATCTACGGTTGCCATATCTAGTCATGACAGTTCAACCAATGGATTGGTGAATTATTATATAGCCAATAAATAGTATTGAGTTGGTAGTGTTGAGTTTTAAGTAAAAATAATTCTGAAATTTTAATGCTTGGGAATTAACTCAAGCCTAATTCTACTTTAACAGATTAAAAAAGAATTAAAATTACTATTGTGTAATTGATTGAAAAATTGTATTTTAGGGTATAAAAAAAATGCAAACTATAGTCTAAAAGTCACCCTAATAT
>Ga0209353_10000406_pt1 | contig 26297 bp, 29 predicted proteins | sample LauGreSpBDMM15SD_2_FD_187561 | JGI IMG/M metagenome (GOLD analysis project Ga0209353, IMG submission 187561) | Freshwater lake microbial communities from Lake Michigan, USA - Sp13.BD.MM15.SD (SPAdes) (version 2) | ecosystem: Environmental > Aquatic > Freshwater > Lake | place: Lake Michigan... | reverse complement strand
AGGTGGTGGTGGGGCCTTGCCAACACTGTCGTAATAGTAAACACCGTAGGATGGCAAGGATGGGTCGAGCACAGCAAATGTTGACGTCCAATGTGACCCTGGTTGGTCATGACGATCCATGTTTGTAATGAATCCCGCATACACCTTGCCATTGGAAATCAAATCCTTCACAAGTTGAACCGAGCACATGTAGGGGGCGTAGCATTGGCCACTGCTTGCATCTGGTTCAGCAAAGTCAACAGGGTGCACACCCAAGAAAGCAAACTTGAATGCCATCGACGAGCTATATTGATTCATGACTGCATCGATATCATAGTTGTTAAGCCATTCACGTGGACGTGCACTCCATGTCCGAGGTTTCTTGGGACGTAGACTCGAAACAACGGCGGGCGCTCGTGTTGCATCGAGTTTGTCCACCCAACATGCCTCTGTGTTTGCACCTTTTCCACGGCAGACGTGTGAAAGTTTCTTCCGAAGTGCCTTGGCTAGCTTTGCAGGAGATTCTTGATCTTGCACACCAATGGGTGTTTGCGGGTGACGGTCGTTATAAAGACGTGCTAGCAATTGCAAGGCATCCGCGTCGAAACATGATTCGTGTTGCTTGAATGCCAACTCTCCTTTGGGCGAGCAAATGCCATCGCCATGCATTTGCCCTTTTTTCAAAGGGGTTGCACTTGGCATCATTCAATGTTTAGTCAAGTCTCTTTATTAAAATCGACAGATAATGAAAAATAACACTCATTCATTTGCTAGATCGCCACCATTTTGGCTATCAACACCATCTTTTGGGGGCTATTCCCCACACAATGCATTGCACTACGTGTGTTTCAAGTTGCCCACCTTCATTTAGCGATAGGATTGCTCTCATTTGTCGTGGCCATGTTTGTAGCCCAACATCATTATTAAGGCCAACTCCTAGTCTACATTTATTTAGCTGTGGGTTGCTTTACTTACCGCACCGCAGATCTGCCAATGTCGTTTCGCAAGAGGCTGCATTGTTATCGTTTATTCCCAAGTACAATGTAATCTTATTGTTAACTGGATCCTTGTGTACGCCGCTCACGTACTCAATGCCCCAGTGCGCCACCCAAAATGGTGATGACACAAAGGTCACGGCTCCTCGATCGATATCCATCTCTATCCAATGGTGCAAATAGCTCAGACGTGTGATAAGCTTGGTGTTGTCATTGAAAATAATGTCATGTCCAATGCATCCCCAAATACTGCCATGTAGATGAATTGGAGATGTGCTTCCCCTGTATGTGGCATTTTGAAGGTACGGTGCATTAGCCCCACTAGCGCTTGCATGCCACTCTAAGGTTCGGATGCACTCCATGTGCCATTTTGTAGGACTCTCGATGACCTCACTTATGCGGAAAATAGTAGACTTGTAAAGATCGAGAATGTGCAATGCACCATCTTTAACAAATGGACAAATGTTCTTCACTGGCCTTACTCCAAAGTCAAGCACTTGAATGAAATCAACCCTAGACAGATCGACACAAATGCGACCAAGCACCATCTCGTTGTTCATGGCGGCAGATGCATGAGTCGTGGTGGCCGTGAACCAAAGGCGCCCTTCAAAATTACAGATGCGTAAGTCCTCGAGGCCTTGAAAGAGATTTACGGTTGGCTCGAGCATGTTCATGTCATAGACAACCTGGTGCAACTTCGACGTCTCAGTGTTGTAGATCAAGATGTGATTGGTCTCGCATACGGCGTCATGCATCGTCATGCGTATGTAGATGTACTGCCCCGCCCGGCTCGGATTGAAGCATACGGCATTTTTGGGCAGCGACGACGTCTCAATCAGCCGCGAACATGCACCTGGCAGGTGGCGAATGTACAAGGGCATTTTGCAGACAGTTAACGAACCACGTGGTCCATTGCTTTAAGTGCCGTTGATTTGACATTGGTGTACCTTGTTTTTGTTGGTCTACGTCGGTCTACATCATATTGCGCCATGTTACGTCAGGGTACGTCAGGGTACGTCAGTCTACGTCATATTGCGCCATGTTATGTCGGGTCACGTAGGTCTACGTCATGTTGCGTCATGCTATGTCTGGTCACGTAGGTCTACGTCATATTGCGCCATGTTATGTCGGGTCACGTAGGTCTACGTCATGTTGCGTCATGCTATCTCTGGTCACGTAGGTCTACGTCATGTTATGTCGGGTCACGTAGGTCTATGTCATGTTATGTCGGGCTGCAATAAATTGCACGGGGTTGCACGGGGTTGCAAGGGGTTGCACGGGGCCACATTTGGTTGCGCTGGGCCCCGTTTGGGTCATTGCCATTTGAACATACCAATCTCCATTATCAATTGTCGATTGGTTGTTGTAAAAGCTAAGCAAAACAAAGCAAATCCAGGTAAAGCCTAAGTAAACCTAGGCCACGTCAGGCAACGCTAAGTGAACCCAGGCCACGTGAGGCCACGTCGGGCCACACTAAGTAAACCCAGGCTACGTCGGGCCACACTAAGTAAACCTAAGCATGTTACACCATACAGCCCAACATCTGGTGCCTTCCCTAAAACAAGAGCGCACGTCAACGCTTGCCCAGCGTCATTCACGCTCACACGTCACCACCCAAAATCATGGTACGCACCACACTGGTCACTCCTTGTGCCATGTGCCGCAAAAGGAGTGCGATGACGGGTCATGCTTATTGTGATCACAAGTCATGCCTCAAGAAGTTCAGGCTGGGCACCGAACGGGATCAAGAATGGATCACTGCTGCACATTTCGATATAAAGCTCAACTTTGAGATTCGTGTTTGGAGTGCTCAAGAGACCCGTCTTGCCCATCAAGAGATATCGAACAAGTTTACCGAAATGCTACGGCGGTATGTGGATGAAAAGTATAAGAATGAAGATGCCAAGTATCTAAATCGGGTCAGCGAGGCACACGAGGGTATCCAGATGGAGTACGAAGAAGAGGTCGCTGCACCCTAAAAATGGAGCCGATCACATCTATGCACGCAACGTCCAACCATCCAACGTGCTTACTTCCTTGAAACATGGGAAACTGCCAAAGTGCCCACGTGTGCGTAGCGGACCCTGCACAGCTCGAGCCCACCGAATGCTTCATGTGCTGCAAGGCGGCTGTGCCCGCTGCAATCCTCAATTGCGGGCACAGCATCCACGCGCCGTGCTTGACGTCCTGGTGGCTTCGCGTGCCGACACAAGCCCTCAAGTGCCCTCTCTGCATGCAAGAGAGCAACGACTGCATCCTCGAGCTCGACGTGGCAACGCGCCTGCCGATTGGCTTTTATCGCAAGGGGTTCATGGGGCGTCTTCAGGTCGATTCGAGCGTTGCGACCACGTTCGTGAAGATCAACGAAGACGGACGTGACTTGGCGCAGGCGGTCGCGATGGGCGTTTGGTTGCGTGTGTAAAAAACAACTCATACTCATCTACTTTTTGTCCGTGAGCCGCACATACACCGCCGGCGTCTTGTAGAACGGTATGCCATTGAAGCACGACGCCCCTGCGATCGTGTAGGCACCCATGTTCGGGAACAGAAGCCAATCTCCGATGTCCATGTCGGGCATCGAAATGGCCCCGTGTATCTCATCAATGCTATCACAGCTGGGACCGACGATCTTACAGGTCACGTCTTTCTTTTCTCCATCACTCCCCGTCAACATTATAGGAATGGGTGGCACAGCATGATCGTACAACATACAATTAAAAGAGCCGTACACGCCGTCAGCAATCCAATATTGGTGAACACCCCCGCTCACTTTCTTACCGATCACAGGGCAGACAAGGTGTGCACATCGCTCGGCCACAAGGCGCCCCGGTTCCGCAATGAGCTTAAAGCCGGATTCGGTTGGAAAGTGCACATCGAGCGCCTTCCTTACGGTGGCCCCGATGCGCTCGAACGTCGCAGGGACAAAACCGCCACCCACATCGACTATGAATGGCTCTAGGCCCAAAGCACGAGCCATATCGATGCACACCCGCGCTTGGGCAATGGCTCTTTCGAAGGCTGCTGGCGTACATGCACCTGAGCCGACATGGAACGAAATGCCCGCCATGGGCACACCTGTGTCCACGAACCGTTGTAGGATAGTGGCCCACTCGCTCTCATGTGCGCCAAACTTGTTGCTAAGAAGGCACTGCGCATGAGTGTCAGATGCGTAAATACGCAAAAGTGCAGCCATCCTCGTCCCGCACACTTCTGCGATCTTGTCCACCTCAAACGCCGAGTCGAGTGTCGTCAAGGCAACGCCGCGTTCAAGAGCATGGTGCAGGTCCATTTTGCGCTTGCATGGATTGGCAAATAGGATGCGATCGGCGGTGACACCTAGGTTGAGAACACGATCAATTTCGTTTGGCGATGCGCAATCAAAATTGCCGCCGCGCTCAGCCGCGGTTCGCAAAATGCCCATATCCGGGTTGCACTTGACGGCATAGAATGGCTGTACACGGGGCAACACACTACACCATGTTTTTAAGGTGTTGTCGATGGAGTTTAAATCGACGATGTAAAAGGATTGTTCACTTTCCTCGCGGCCCTCAGCCAGCAGTGTTTGCGCAAGCGCCACAAGGTCGTCACACGAGGTTTCCAGCGTGATAAGCTGGGTGTAAGAGTGCAAGTAAGGTATTGTTGCATGACATTTTATTTTTAAGAGATTACGGCTTCGTGTCCCGCCATTGTGTACGTGTCTTGTCAACCATGTCGTGCATAAACAGTCATTTGGAACACGCCGTCATGCTTCACACCCAAGCTTAAGAACGACAAGACCCACCCTGACTTCTCGGCACACCAGCCATGCATGGCAGTTCGTCCCTCGAGGTTTGCAAGGGCCGCCAATGCACCAAGTGGCCCTGCCATCGCATCGAGAGGTCCATGGCCTTGCATTGGGCACAAGTGCATCATGATGGCATAGTCCCGATGGAGACGCTCGAACGCGAGAGTACAGGTCTTGGCATTGACGACCTGTGACATGATGTCATAGGCGGCCCGTGGCAAGGCTGCACGTAGACGCTCGAACGTATGCATGCGTGTCATTGGGTTTCTCCAATCATTGATGACCGCATAGGAACCATCGCTTGTTACGCCATTTGCTCCGATCCCGCAACTTACGATGCGTCCGTCGTCTGTCTCTACGTAGATCTCGACCGCCCGGCCATCGCACCCGACACCTATGGAGCCAATGGGCACATATGCATGCTCAGCAACAAAGTCAGCTAAGTGTGGATTCTGGAGGCTTGGAAAGACCCCAGCTAGAAGCGTATGTATATAAGCATAGAAGCGTGGAAGGTCGCCTGTGTCTGCGTCGAACCCAGCGGTCACACGATCGGTTGATACCTTGGTGCATGTGATCTTGATGGACCGCTCTTCTACCATTGCCAAGTTGCGCCCATTGATTAGGCGGGCTATAAGCGCATCGGCATATGGGCTTTGCTGTTGCATACCTTTACACCCCTATGGCAAAAAGATAAACAAAAAATATTGTGTTCCGTCAAGCTCTTACAATCGTTGCGGGTTTTAGACATTGCAAGTTGTTTTGCCAGAGGCCTTGCCAAAGATTTCGATGCACTTAGACGGGCTCAGGCTGTTAATTGTCTTTGCCAACGCCTTGACCTCGCGGTTGCCTTGAACCGATGGCGCATAGGCACCTTGGGAGAACAACGCCGCACTGAACAAGCCGACAAAGATGAGGGTAAATACCCATGATGTGAACGTCTTGGCCAGGTGCTTCCAATTGACGCCATTGCGGCCCTCCATCAGGCCGACGCCCACGACTGCGCCGGTGATGGTGTGCGTCGTGGAGATGGGCATGCCGTAGGCCGAGGCGATGGAGATGACCAACGATGTGGCCAGCTCGGCAGAGTAGCCGCGCGACGGTGTCATGGCTGCCATACGCACGCCCAGCGCGCGCATGATGTTATAGCCGTATGTGGCGAGGCCAATGACGAGACCGACCGCGCCGATGATGAGCACCCAGACAGGCACCTCCGCCTCCTTGACCATCTTCTTCTTGAAGGTGGTAGAGACCTCGTAGACGGCAAAGATTGCGGACAATGGGCCGCACGCATTGGCAACATCGTTGGCGCCGTGTGCAAAGGACACGCAAATTGCGGAGAAGACTTGCAGGTATTGGAATGAAATCTCGGTCTTGGGGTCGAACTGCTCCACGGCCTCGTGCATGGCAAACACTTCATCATCAGTTTGGATGACGGCGTGGATATCCTGGTTCACGCCCGATAGCGCAAGTCGCTTTATTTTGCCCAGGAAGCTATCGGCACCCGCCGTGCTGTCCACATTCTCCGCATCCGATGCCTTAACATTGACAGTCCCATTCTCTTTGTTCTCGAACTTACGGACTGCGTGACGCTTTAGCAGTGGGATGAGAATGCCAGAGCCGATAACGGCAACGCCACCAGCAGCGGCGACAGCCACCCAACCTGCCTTGTCCGTGTTGATGCCGTTCTTATCCGTGACTGCGCCCGTCTCATCTTTGACGTCGGCGCAACCGGGATTGGAGCACCACGACTGGTCGCCTCCTGGCTTCTTGGCATCGTCGAGCAACATCTTGCCAGCGCCCTTTGACAGCACAAAGAAGACGTTGATAAACAGGGTCAGCAGGATGGCGGCGGGCAGCACGTAGAATGACTTCTGGAAGGAGTTCTCGCGGCGCAGAACCAGCGTGCGGCACAGCCAGAAGATGATGGCCGCGCCAACACATGCAAACACGGGCGACGTGAACCACGAGATGACGATGACCGTGATTCCTTTGCGGAAGGGGAACTCCAGCGACTCCTCGTTCCACACGACGGCCTCGCTGCCCTTGAACGCGAGCGCGAAGCCAACGACGCCACCGATGATGGAGTGCGTAGTTGACACGGGCCACTCCATGTAGGTCGCATAGTAAAGCCAGATGGTGGATGCGGTCAAAGCACTGAGCATGCCGTACATGAAGATGTCCGGGTCCTTTGCAAATGCATCAAGACTGGCAATTTCGCCGGAGATCGTTTTCGTAACCACGCGCCCCAACGTCATTGCGCCGGCGAACTCAAAGACGGCTGCAATCAGACAGGCTTGCTTGAGGGAGATGGTCTTGGCGCCGACCGTCGTGCCGAAGGAGTTGGCCACGTCATTGGCGCCGATGCCCCATGCCATCGTGAAGCACATGAAGGCTCCGCATACAACGAGCCAGACATATTCGTCGTACATGGGTGCTGTGGACTGTTGTGGCTGTTGTGGGTTGCTGTGTTGTGGCTGGCTGTTGCTGCTGGTTGTTGTGGGTAGTGAAAGCAACACACAGTGCATGTCCTTTTTTTAGCAAGTCGATTAAACGAACTTCGTGCATGGCACCCAACCCCAAAAAATAGAGTCATTAGTTGTCGCGCATACACCCATTTACTCACATTGAGCATTGAATGGGTGTATGCGGATATCACTTTCTTGCCACTTTGCACGTTGAGTGATCTCTGTTTCTTTCTCTGTTTGTATGCGTTTCTTCTTTTACATATAACAAACAATTACATATTACAATAACATATATTATACGTAGCTTAAGGGCTTGAAGCTTATAAAAAGGCACTTGTCATCTAAGTAGTGTTAATGGCCATATATGCCCCTTACGCCAATGCCCTTATTGCCAAGGTAACGGACCTTCTCAATCAGCATAACCTTTCTAAAACCATGATCATGGGTAATCAAGATGCAGAATGGTCTATCAAGGTGACACCAACCGGAGCACATACCGATCGCGTCATTCTTACTCTCGATGCCGATGCATTGACGCCTGCCTTTATTGTCAAGCTGATGCACGAAGTTACAGGTTCAATGACGCCACCACTCGCTGCATTTCTCGATAAGCACATCTTCAGTGCCATTTCGGCTAGTACAGTGTTGATGCTCGGCTGCGACGGCCCGGACATTGAGGTCTATGTGGAGCATGCTGAGACAACAGAAGGTGGCATGTTGAGGTCATACGACACAGGAAAGGGCACTCATGGCATTTACAACCACGTGCCACGTCGCTTTCATAACCACATTTACCAGCAGTTCGAGCGGTACCTGGAGCCCGATGCTTATGCGACGTTTGTGCGCATTCTCCCACATGCCAACCTTGCACACGCCTTTGAGCGCACGCATCCGGAATATGCAATTGCCTATCACATGTCGGCGATCAATGGGCCTAGCATAAAGAACATCGCCGCCGACCTTCGGAAGCTCGGGCGTGGAGCATGCCCACATGGATGTCGCGACGGTGGGGCACTTGACGCCTTTATTTCGACGCATATGAACGATGTTCTCGTCTGGCTTTCGCTAAGCATTCACAAAGGGCGCCATGGTGTATTTAGCGTGACAATCTATGTGCGGCATTCGTCGTGGTACAATCGGCTCACGACGGCACTTGGTATGAGCGGCTAGAGAACGGTCTCGAGATGTAAAAAGAACTATTGTGTAACGATTATTTTTCTAAGCCACCAGCTTCTTGAAGCGACCAGGTAGCTTGGCAAGGGATTTTTGAGGTGTGCGGACACTCTCGCCAATATGGGCATGAGCATCCGATATGTGCTTTAGGTCGGGAATCTTTGCCATGAACACTGCCGCTGAAACGATGAGTAGAAGTTGAGCAAGTAGAGCCAGAGCAATGATCACCAAGTGGAAGATAGACCAGTAATATAGCACTTCGCGGCTAACATCCTCGCTGCACTTGCACTTTTCCGCAACAAGGAATCGTACGTACTGAATAGCGCAAACAAAGAATACAACGGCCCCGATGGTGTATAGCATGCTCATGATGGCAAAAACACCGGCAAGGGCAGGGTTCTTGCGGACAAAGAGGGGGTTGAACATCGTCAGTAGAAGGTAAACGATGGCAAAGATCGGGAAGTACTTGACAAAGTCGCGGTACTTGTGGACAGCGCATGCACAACCGACCTTCTCCAACTTCGCCATGTACATGTATGCAATGCCGAATAGGGCGATCATCACAAGGTTGATCACCACGCTGAGTGTGATCGAGATGTTGAAAGCAGTAGTCGCTGCATCGGCCATGACGGAAGTAGTTGAGGTCTCTGTCGGGGTTCTATGATAACGCTAGGAAATATTTGATTTTCATAGCGTTGGCATAGGCTCCTGAATAGTAGGCACAACAAAGGTCGCGCGATCCTTAGGTTCTACGTAGGGTACCTTGAAAAAGTCAAATATATACCGCTCCTCCCGCATTTTGGGAAGGTCGTTCTCCTCGAACTGACTTGCATCGGCCCCTTCGCCTTTGACGCGCGTCAAGCCATGTTCATTCATGGACCAACCCTGTGTCAATGCATACGAACGCATGCCAACGTTGAAGCGGTCACTGCCGGTGAAGTAGAGCACCGCAAAGCCAAACTCGTCCGGCGGGGTGAGCAGCATGTCAAGCCGCCGGGCGACGCCTCCCTCAGCGAGACGCACAATGCCCATGAACTTTTTGGGCCCCTCGGCCAGCGTCTCCAAGAGCAGCCCGGACAATCGCATGGCTTGAACCACCTTTTTGAAGCCTTTCAAGGCTAACGCCTCGGTAGTGCCGTCGCCGCCCGTCGGATACGATACTAAAACATCAACGTCGCCGCTATCCTTGGCGCCCCGGCGGTAGCTACCCACGACCTCGCCAAAGAATCGCGCCTCGGGTGCCGCGCTCTTCAAGGTTGCCAGCACTGTCTTCTCTATTGCTGCCACCTCTGCCCGAGGAATGCGGAGCTTGAGGTCTGCGTAGTACTTGAGCCCGATGCGTTGCTTGTCGTTCAACACGGACACGTCGGCCTCAAGAGCCTTGACCAGCGCATCCATCGATAGCAGACCCCGCTTTTGCACGAGCTCCTTGGCCTTGGCCGGCCCAACGCCGTATATGCCTTGAAAGTCGGCGCTTGCATCCATGGCGGGGCGCTCCGCGTCCAAAGCGTCGGCCGCCTCTAGATGCCCCGTCTCTAGGATCTCTCTTATCTTCTCCCGTATCTTGGCGCCGACGCCCGGCATGTCGGCCACGTCGGCCATCGTCTTGATCGGGCTCAAGTGCCCCTCGAGTGCCGCAATCACCTTGTTGTATGCTTTAACCTTAAAGACGTTGCGACTCTGTTGCTCTTTCTTACAAAGGAGCCGCAATGCATCGAGGATGATGGGCTTCTTATCCGCACTGGCCATGTTTGTTACAACCTTTTAGCAGTGATGTACTTTTCACTTAGCGCCAATATCTTAAACCGAGTCGCCGGGGAAAGCTTTGGGATGTGGGGCAACCATGCCGTCAATTTTTCATGGATGTCCTTGGGTGGCTCTTGTAGTGCGGTCCATGCATTCGACATGAGATCGATATAGTAGTCCAAGAGGTGGGTTGCTATTGTTGTGGTTCCAACAATGTTCTCGTCAACAATGACCATCACGGGCGCCAAGATTGAGCCGATGCCTTGGGTGAACACTCCACATGTACATAAAAACATGCATGCCTTTATGAGGTTGACGTGGCTGCGCTTCCAGATGGTCCATTCAAGGAAGCCGTTGTCATCGCTTATGATGCTGGCGTCGTGAAATGCCTCGGGCACGACTGCAAAGGCCGTAGGCCCCTGCACCACTGACTCCCAACGCTTGTCCCAGGCCCGCTTGAACTCGAGCTTCTCGGGCATAGGCGTGCTCATGGCGATAGTGCGCGCCATCTCGGCATAATAGGGCTGGTAGATCTGTACAGGCCGTTGCATGAGCGCCCATAGCACTTCACAATACACACCAACGTGCATCGGTGCAAGCTTTGCAACGACTTGTTTGACGATGGTCTCTTTGTTTTGTGGACTCAACTTGTTCATGAAGGCAAGGAACTCTTTTTTGCACATATCGGCACGCGAAAGCTCCCTCATGCCAATGCGAGGGCGCTCTGGCTTGTGTTTTGCCACATGGCCGCCACGTCCTCCCCGACCGCCACCATCATACCGCCGCCGCACCCCATTCCCGCCTAAAGCTGCACTCGGGACACGCTCTTTTTCGCCTCCATTAGTTATGAAGCATTTGTATTTGTTAAGTTCCACCACCAAGTGACTGAATGTATCGGGGCATCCGGATGTGTAAAGGAAGGTATTAAGGGGGATGACGGTAAGGTCCACAAAGGCATCCATTACCCCAATGACCTTAATAAGTGCTACACAATATTGTCTTTAACTGAGGAGCACAAAGCAAGGTAAATAATCGACGCTTGACTTTTACGGTTGGACATTGCGTTCGTTGCTCCTTTGTTATCGTCGTTGCTACAATGCAAAGCATATCAATGAACAATCACGTAGTGAGAACCACCTCTGATGACGCCGATGCACCCGAGACAGTATGGGAAAAACTAGAATACTTGATGCACACCATAACAGTGCGCAAGATATGGTGGTTAACAAACTCAAATGTTGATGTCCCTTTCATTCTGCGACAGTTAGCTGAGCAGGATTATACAGTCGCAATGGACACACACCCATGTGAATCGTTCTTGAATGGTTCCTCAAATACTCTAGTAACAGATTGGTTAACATATGCGGACGCACAAGATGCATTCCGTTGCATACTCCCATCAATTGACATCGTTGTACTTCATGATTTGAGTGACCTTGACATGGCGGCATGGAAGCGTTGGGCAGAGTTGTCAAGCCATGTTGGTTGTAGATTAAACGAGAATGCGATCATTGTGTGCTAAAGGCCAGCTATTTGATCCTCAATGAGCTGAAGCTTGTGCGTCGCCATTAGAAAGTTTTCCATGTTCGTAATGTTCATCAATTCATCTTCGTTTTGTCCAAAAGAAAATGGTGGTGCATTATCAGACACATAGTTTTCAAGGGAAACAAGTTCGTCCTTGGTTAATGTTTTAAGTTTCAGCTTAAAAGTTGATATGGGTGAGTTGGCAATGTCGGACAAACGTCTGTTGTATTGTTTAACGCTTGTGTTCATGGTATGAGAGGTTTCTCCCATAGCCTTTCGTTCATTCCGACTTCCTTTTGACAAAATGGAGTCGATGGCAGCCGTGGGCAATGTTTCCAACATGCCACCCGAAGTGGTCAAATATCTTTTAATAGCCGATGTGCATGTAACGGGCACCCCCTTTTGCATTATGTAATAAGAGCGGTGCGATCCGTGGACACGATAAGATCGTCCATTCTTCACGTATCTAAGCAAGCCTTTGGCATCGCGCGAAACACTCATGTCTTTATTCTAAGTCAACGAAATCAATTAACAAAACTCATTACTAAAAAAGTTAACATTGCATATGTATAAAGTAGGAGAATATTGGCATTTATGTCAAGACAAATCAAAAGCAAACGTATCCGCATTCAACGCGCAGGTGGCGAAGTGATGGATAACACTTTGGATGCCGCGGCTTCTTTTGGCCGCATCATGGCGTGGATGAAATCTATACTAGGTACATTCATAGCTTTGATATTGATCGCAATAGGAATATTCATGCTTACTCGGAAAAACAAATTTTCAATGCGTGCAAACGGCACAGTCACAAGTTCAAAGTGCGATACATCTGACCCCAAGAACCTTACGTGCACCATTACCTTTGAGTTTACCCCCGACAAAGGAAAGGTAGTCGCATCAGCGCCCATGGTGGTAAATCAAAGTTACATAAAAGGACAAAATGTCACGGTGCACTACGAAGCAGCCAATCCAAACAATTTTGTTCTCAATCCAGTCCCAATTAAGTGGATAGGTGGTATTTTACTTGTCGTGGGTCTGCTTGTGCTGGTTTTCGTTTGGGTATGGCTATGGGTTGTCAATAAAAACAAAACGGCAGCTGTAATGAATGGTGCTGTAGAGGGTGTGGGAATGGTTGATGCGATGGTCGATAGTGCGATGGATTGATGAACATGATCTTGCTCAATATCGCACCCTTAAGTAGGAAACCCTAGTTAATATATGGCTCTTGCGCGTGCATCCGGCCGTTGGTCCAACATCACTAAAGGTATTCTTATTCTTCTCATAGGACTTGTTGTTTTGGCTATTGTTTATGCCCTCATCATGTTCCTTCAAGGCAAGGTCAAGGAGGGCTTCGAGGGAAAGTCGGCCACAGTGACCTACTTCTACATGGACACGTGCCCTCACTGCAAGGCAATGAAGCCTGAGTGGGAGAAGTTTAAGAAGATGGCAGCCGGCCAGTCGATCGTGACCAAGGAGATCTCGCCCGAGTCGGACCCCCAGGCCGTTCGCAAGGCAGACGTCTCTGGCTTCCCGACAATCCATGTCGACGTTAACGGCAAGAACAATGTCTACGAGGGCGACCGCACCGGCGAGGCACTCATGACCTATGTATCAGGACTCATGAAAGCATAAGCTTCCTCTATCTAGTTTTTATTACACGAATCACCATTCGCATAGCTATTAAACAACTCCAATCCATGCTGATATGCACGGAAGATCTTGTCGGCTGTAATGTCAACATTTAACCCAGAGCGCGTCATTCGAATCGGTAGCAATGGCATGACGGCCGACGTTACTACAATGCGTTTTTTGCATTTGTTTTCAAGGAGGTACAGCGACTTGTTCCAAAGGGTGCATTGAAATAGGCTTGTGATGTAGTGCACCGCACTTTTGAGAGGAGTCTCGAATGTCGAAGGGTTGCATGATGTTAAGTCGATGCGGAGGTCAAGGACGTTGGCGGGGTTTGGGGGAGCCTCTGCAAATGCAAACCAAGGGTGATCGCACGTAAGGCCTCCGTCCACATAAACACGTTTCTCTTGCCCAATCGTCATAGGTTTAAGAACAAACGGCAAAGACATGCTCGCCCGTAGAATGTCAAGAATCCCACAGTCCCCGAGCATGCCATCTGGTGATGCCACAACCGAGCGTGATGTATTGAGTTCCGTAAGAATGACGGTAAAGCGCCGGTCAATCTTTTCACAAAATGTTCGTAGCGTCATCGATAAAGGGTTCACATCAGGCCACCGCAAATGCATTGCACACAAAAGAGGCTTAATCAAAAGATTCACATCAAAAAGGCAATACCGTGAAGGTAACAAAAGTAAATGCGATGCAGGCACTTGCAAGTAGCCGGATTGGCTTGCAAGTGCCTCAAACGATCGTCTCACCCATGTCATGTCGGCGTCCATTGCAAAGAGCGCACCAAAGAAGGCCCCAATGCTAATACCAACAACATTGCGTATGTGCGCCGATTTACCCGATAATTGTAAACCATGCATGACACCAATGTACTCGAACCCGCTGCAGCCCCCTCCGCCAATGGTGAGGTGTGTGAAGTCTTGGGAAGATGGGTGGTCATTTGATGCGTCTGAAGGTTCATTCATAATACTGTCGTCCGATTAGTTTAGAGTGGACGGGATCACTTGTTATAGTTAAGAAGGCGTAAAGTAGGCCTCTATGCCACCGCACATTACCCTGAATGAGTTATATCATATGGGAAAACAAAAACAACAGGCGCGAACACGATGTTTTGACAAGGTCCTCGAGTTGTGCCATCGGCGTGTGCGGACAGTGGCCGGTTGTGGTGGCCTTAACACATTCTTCGAAGTACCCGGGGTCATGGTGGGTTGGCCGCTCTACAACCTTGCCGAATGCACTCACTATGTTGTAGATGCGTTGCGCAAGACCGGCTTCTTGGTGCAGATTATGCCGGCACCTCAAGCGAATACATTCTATATGAGCTGGGACCCTCAAGAGCTTCGATCTTCGCGCAAATCACCTCCAGCACTTCCTGCACCTTTCCGGTCACTTCCGGCACCTCCACCCATTCTTCCACGGCGCACTATGGTGCCACCACCCCCTTTTAAATTGCCATTTCAATCGCGTTGAGACGTCTAAGCCATGTCATTCTTAGCCATAAGCACAGCCATGCGGAACATCAAATGCATCATCAATATAATGATTATTCCAATGATGGAAAGTAAAGCCAAGTCCATCCACATTGGCGGAAGGATGCGCTCAACAATTACAGGAGGCATCGTAATATTGGTGGCTCCATTTGAGCCGCTTTGGCTTGAAGCAGATGCGGACTTGAAGGTCCTCAAAAACTCAGCGAATGGCGAATCTTTTGGGTCCATTGCCGATGCACCGACATTTTTTGTTCGCGCTATCGTGGGCGGTGGTCCCATGACTGCATCTTTCATGTCCTCAACGCGTAGGTACTGATCAAGGTCCTCGTCCAAATACCCCTCAACGGTTGACATATCGATCGGTCGCGCCTTGGGGCGATCCGGGTCTCCACTAAAAGCCTCGGCGCTGCCGTTGTTTGCGGCTATGGCGGCTGCAAAACGTTGACGGTCCTCCTTGCTAATGGGCACTTCATAGGGCGGTGGTGATAGTGGATTGCATTTATTTTGAACACGCACTAGATCGCTAATTTTTTTGCCTGAGGAATCGTCGTCATTAGCGAATCCCTCCATTGCTGACGGACAAATGCCGTATTGTTTGCATCCAAACTCAGCGTCATTGAGGCGGCCCTTGTAGGTATCCTTGGGACCAGTGCTCAATGAGTTGCTTTTTATGCGCACCGCATCGGTTGCACCCTCAAATCCCTCCATGATGTCGGAACTTGCGTAGCCACCACGTGCATTGCGCTCACCCATTTCTTGAATAGCGCTTTTCCCTTGTTGTTTGCGTCGCTTATAGCTCAGTTCCCACGATGGGATTTTGTAGGCTTCCTCGAGTGTTGCAAACATGCCCACCATTCGGCCCCTTAACCATTCTACATACATTTTTCTTGGTGCGTATGAAATAGAGATTGGTGGGCCTATAATGAGCGACAATGTGTTGAGAGGTTTCGCCATGGGCTGCACCGCAGTTTTGCTGACGTGGTATGGAATGCGTCCTAATCACCCGTATCCCCAATGGATGTTAACACCATACGAGCATCCATGGTTGGTACCGATCATTGTAGTTGCCATTGCATCCATATTTTCTTGGGATGTTCGTGTTGGCGCCATGCTTGTCCTTGTGGCACTTGCAGTTGTCCTCGACGTTCACTTGTTCGGTCGCGCCTTGGACATGCCTCCTCAAATGGATCCAACTATGCCTGCTGGTTCAGCCATGCGGCAGTTGTCGGCAGGGGATGCGATCGACTCGGTATTCTCGCCGGCGTCCATGGCACCGAGGCAAAAAACACCAACACATCCACAAGCCATGGATGTAGGAGAAAGTTTGCCCCCCATCAAGTGAGAAAGTTACAAAATGTGAATGTTGTTGCCATTCTTTTGCGAATAAGAGATAGAGTTCGTCAATGGATAGCTATTTCACTGGGATAGACCCACTCACAATGGCGTCAACCTTCTTATTCCAAATAGGAGGTCGCCATGTGTCCATGAACTTTACGGAAAAACAACAGCAAGTGTTGGGGCACCCCATCACTCAAAACTTGATCATCTTCAGTATGTTCTTCATGGGTACAAGGAAAATATCGGCAGCATTTGTTTTATGGGTAGTTTACTTTACCTTTACACGCATCCTCATGAACGAGAACCACCCGCACAATGTTCTTCCGCGGTCATGGTTGCAAGGGCTCTCGGGAACCACTCCCGCTTTGGGCACAGCAAATCCGGTCGCGCTTTACCAAGAGAATATTCGACGGTTGCCGGGTTGAACCGTTGTCGGTTTTGTTATTTTTCATACTTTGTAAGATTTAGAGGTCTTTCACAGCCGACGGTGTTCCCCAGTACAGCCGATCGCCATCCACATATGTTCTACGAAGTACATCCCCAAAGAAGTATAAAACGGCCAATATGCCTAGAATACCACCTATCACATAAATCACTTTGACAAGTGCGGGTATATCTTGCACCGCTGCCACGCCGAGAACCACAAACGCCACTATAACAAGTATTTGAAGGACCAAGCGCAACAATGCAGTAGACATCTTCGTCTTGCGATCGAACAAACGTTGAGCGGTGCGTGCATCGTTAACGGCTTTGTTCAGTTGGAATTGGTTGTTCTCAAACCACGAACGCTCCTTGCTTGTGTTGTAATTCAATTCATTATAGAGACGGTTGTTTTTCAACATGAGCGTGAGCTCAATTGTATAACGGTAAAAGTTTCGAAGCTCCTCCGTAAACACAAGATCGATCATCTTCATGAGCAAATCGAATTGTGCTCGTGAATCAACTTGCAAACTAGCCGAGAATCCCGTGTTCAAGCCTCCGCTTGAAACAATGAATCCCTCATTAATGTTGCGCCGTTGTAAAATTACCAAAACACCAGCTATCACCAATGCAATCACGACCACCATGCTTGCAACCTTCACGCGAATGGCCGCATCGACGGGCATAACAAAGATTGCAAACAGAACCAACAAGAGAGTCAATGCAAGAACGATGGCTGCCACCACAAGACGCTTGCTGTAGCCGGCGTCTTTTCTTTCCGTCTGAACACGTCCAATTTCGTTTGCAAGGGCACGCTTCTTAGAAACCATGCCGTCATTAATTTTTGCGAGTGCGATCGTGTTGTCTGAATAGATTGCCACATTATCTTGAATGGACTTTGTTATGGCTTTATTGCTTGCATCGCCAAGGCTGCTTGTGTTGAGGCGGCTGCTCTCATAGTTGGTGTTCAATGCCATCAAACGGGCATAGAAATAATGAGCTAACTTTCCGGCGGTCAAGATGTTACCTGAAGCTGTAACAGGAGCTGTTCCGGACGAAGTGCCAGGCGGGTTTCTCAATGCAAAATACATGCGGGAAAAAAGGCGCGCTTGTGCCATGAGATACGTCGCTAGAATTAGACGACGGACCGCAAATATGTCTTGAGTAATGGGATCAAGTGTGCGTGCAAAGTAAGTGAAGTTGTTGACATCCGATGAAAATACAGAATCTTGAGGGGTGTTGTTGTAGTGAGTGGGATTGTTCACGATCTTGGGAACGAGTTTTGAAGCATTGGTATGCAAAATCAAATCATGTACGCCATATTCGGACACATTCGGAAAGATGGTCAATTTGGATGGATCAGCTTGGGACATCATTGAAGTGTAGATTCCATCGTCAAGTAGTTGATAAGCTACCTTCAAATCACGCAATGTTGCCGCAAGTAGTTTGAACTTGGGGTCAGTCAAGCCATTGAGCCATGCGTAAACATTGACGTCTGTTTCTGCCTGCTTAGTAGTCGGGACATCAGCATCTGATTGAAGAACCTCGTAAAACTGCTTGGTTGTAGCATCATATTTTCGCACATGTATATTGCCGTTAAGGCTCGATAGACCCGTAAACAGAGAATCAGGATAGGCATCTTTAAATGCATCATTCGTGAGCACATTTACGACCAGGCTATTTGCATTTGTTGTCGGCGCTGCAGGTGTTGTGCCCGTTCCGAGTGCATCAATCGCTGTTAGTGCGGAAGGAATACCACCTATTTTACGCGTCCCATCAACAGCATTGGTGACATTACCGCCTTCAATAAATGATTTGTACAAAAGCTTCAATGATAGGGTTGCATCAAGTGCGAGATTCGATTGATCACCCGCCGATATATTTCCGAGGCTGACCGACATTTGAACCTCTACTCTAATGGAAGCTCGAGAAAAAATAGGGTTACACAGAGGCTGCATTGTTAATCCCGTTCTAAGGTTCATAAAGATGGCCGCAACATTGCAACACCAAATAAATGTCACACGCAACACCGATAATAATAGTAAACTCCTGAGTTCTCGTTGTGGCGTGTAATACGAACAATGTCACCGTGTTTTAGGCCGAGGCGACGCGCCATGACGTCAGTCTTTTGAATGAGAGGAAACTGACTCTTGTTGCGCACTTGGTAATCTTGCATCACCTTGCGGACCTCGATGTCCGTGAGCTTCTCATGTTTGGGCACTAGCACATGGTTCGCAGGGTTGTATTGCAACTCAGCCATCGTAAAGTATTGGACGGATGCCCCCTTTGCTTGAAACTCCTTGTCGCGATCGTGAACCATTTGGATGACGGGACTCGCAGGTGTTTCACCAAATACTAGAATGAAGACCTTTGCACCATGTGTTCCTATAAAGTCATCTGTAGCCTTCATTGAAGCCATCAAGCTTTTCTTGTCCTTCGATGTCATGAGGTCCTTCGTGAGTGCGAAAAACACAACCGTGCGATTGGTCTCATATTTTTTGTTCGTGGTGCGCAGGGCCATCCATTCGGCATCGTCATTGATGTCTTCAGGGAAGCCATCGAGATCATCACCACGTGCTTTCAATAGCTCCCTCAAGTTGAGAATGGTTCGGCTCATATGCATATCCATTGCGGCGGATGTCTCTGCTCTCACGCTACAAATGAAGTGGAAGTCTTTAAGTGGAGGAGATCGGGTCCATTTTTGGGGCTTTATTTGGGAGGATAAGGGCAAACCGACGACCAATTCAAGTTTTTGCAACCCGATGTTGCAATGTACTGACACCGGTACTTGTTTTGCTGTTCCTTGTTGTCTATGACGTCCCTGCGATTCAAGAGGCCCGGGTAGATTGTAGTGCACGACATCTTGTCATCCACACTGATGCCGGTTGTCGTATTTACAGGTTTGATGACTTTCTCATACAAAGGCTTGGCCGGTTTGGCCCCTACAACCCATTCACCCGTGATAGGAATTATCGGTGTAGTCATTGCAGCACTTGTGTGCAAAGAGCTGCCGAAGACACCCTCACGTGGCTTGCAGCGGTACGTCATATCAGCACGGATGCTTTCGTCGAACTTGCTTAGCACGTCCTCCGGGGTGCGTTCGAGCTCAAAGTAGTCTGGGCAGTTGTATGGATCGTATGTGATGGTTGCTGACTTTTGCGGTTTGAAGGTGCGAACGATTATGATGAGCCAAATAATGACAAGAAGCATGCCCACAAGGAAGGTGATCGTAAAGGGTGCTAGCCGCGTGATAAAGAGATCACGAGCGCCATCGCTGAAGAAGATGGCAAGCAAGATACCAAGGGCAACGACGCCGTACAATACATTCACGGCGATGGTCGCTTTGAAGAGCCGTGCCTTTTGCAGACGAAACTCAGCGTCTTCATTTGCTGAGAGGGCCAGATCGGCAGATACAGATGCCATGTTTTGTTGATTCCGTACACTACTATCATGTAGCTAGAAAAACTATGCTAATCAGCGATTCATGGGGGTCAACTCAAGTGTCCGTGTTCCCTTCATAGAGGCAATGGGGGCCCGCGGCAAGGGCATGGGCAGTGTGCTGACATCACGCTTGTAGCCTTCGTATTGTCTAAGGTTGTTCAAGACTTCAGGAACACACCATGCAATTACTCGTGCATTCAAGTCGCGGACACTTTGAAGGGCGTTCTCGGGGTCATTGCGGCCATGTTGATAGTAGATGGAACGCATCACAATCAGCAGTTCACGCTCGTTTTGAGGACCGATCACGAATTGACCCTCGCTCTCCTCAAAAATGCGGTACCGAATGCCTTGTTGCAGTGCATTGACATTGTCAGGCGAGAAGAACAAAGTGTTGAGGGGCGTCGCCGAGTGAATGCCAGAAATGGCGCGGCGAGCAATGCACTCCGCACCGGTGTCACCCCGTCGAGGTTCTTCATTAAGAGAAGATGCCGATGCACTAGGTGCATGGATGGCTAGAGAGGGCATGGGAGACATAAGATCGACGCGCCCATTGTTTACCGTACTGCGATTTAGCGGGGCCGCCGGAAAGGCCGGCAACATACCATAGTCAAGAGGGGCAAGGTGGCTCATTACTTGCACTACTCATGGAGAGCGAAAATGTTTGCCTTTTGCAGAGGACAGAGATAACTAAGCCAAAATGGCATCCAAGTCGACATTCGTGAATGGCTGCATGCCCATGCTTAGTAAGGCAGTATTGAGCGCTGCCCACCACCACGTCATGCGCTATGTTTTCGAGTTAACTGGTGCAATGTGCATTGCCGCCATCATGGCGAGTTGTAAGACCGTTAGTGCCAAGCATTGCAAGATAGTGCTTGTTATTGCCAACTCACATGCGCAAGCTGGAGGCGCCATTGGCATTCCCTTTGTCGGTCCGGGAGCGCTTGCATACGGTGCCCCTGGTGTTGCAGGGGCTGCAACTGCCGCAAGCTCAATTCAATTCGATGCCGGTCTTTTGCGTCCCGCACACATGGTGAGTGTAAATGCTGGCTTTTTGACGGGTGGTTCAGGCGGTTCAAGCGGCAATTCTTCACCGACGGACATCTGCGTTAAGCTCATGCATGGTATGGTGAAGTCCGAAATTGCACATGTCATCAAGGATTTCAAGCTAAAAGCCACCAAGGGGGCTATGGACGCCGCAACAGATCACGCTTTAACGCAAGCACGTGGCTTCCTTGATGCCATCGCTTCGAAGAAGAGGCCGACTGTGTCGACTGTGAGCCGTCTCGCCAAGATCCATCTACGCAGCTTTGCATGATAGAGATAACGCTAGATATCATTTTTCTACATCGACATAATATTCGACTTTAAGTAGCAAAGCAGAAGCTCATGCCGTCAAGTGGTTCAAACTCCTCAAGTCCCGAGAGCAAAAATTGCTCAGGACCTTTGGAGCTTCTTTGCCTTGTTGCACACATAGAACGTCGTTTCAAATACATGGATAGTTTCGATTTCATCATGAAGGATGATCGTACGCTCATCAAAAGCTTTTTAAGAAAAAGCCAAAAAGGTGAAGGAGTACCATCCGCTGAGCTCAGGGATTTACAAAAAAGGTTGCGTGGCTATTTGAGACGCAAGGATCTTGACATGGATGCCAACATTGAAAGCATGCCAAAGGCCGAAAGAATGCCCTTTTTACAAGAAAAGATTATGACGATGATCAACAATTTGATTGTGCAAGCGCGTCTATCCTTGACAACTATCAAGCCAATGAAGGAGCAGTATGCGGTTCAAATGTACCTTTTTGCTCAACAGAATGACGAAGTTGCACGTCTAACACATGGCTTTAATATTATGCTCGTCCTTGCGCAAATTGGTCTTGTCATTCGAGACCTCAAGAGTGAGCTCGAAGAGGAAAAAGCAAATCTGAACATGGGTATCGAGAACTCGCGGTCTCGATCTGCCCCTGCGTCCTTGAGTGCGGACACGCCAGCAAATGTTGAACGTCGGTACTCTAACTCATACAATCGGCATTCCAAGTTATCTGTCATAACGCCGATACCCAATGTCACACCAATGACAGCAATGTCCATAAGCCCTCTTTCCACTATGCAGCATGTACCAACACGTCAAACACTTCTTCAAGAACTGCGCGATAGTTGTCGGGCCATGAAGGACTACATATCCTTTGAGGGCTTCGGCAAGATGCGCAAGAGTGTGCTGCAAAATGTGGCCAAGGTGGCAATCGACGCCAATGGCAAGCATTCGTGTTACACGGCCCGCAATATGTACCGGCTTTGGCTCACCGATCAGAAACAAGGAAAGGCCGTTCGTGACCCGGCGACGCGTGTTCCATTGACGGTCGGGGAGCTTGACGACATCATGGCCAAGGTGTTGCGCATGAATCCGGGCGCCATCGACCCACGGAAGACACTAAAGCATGGATATTCACGGTTGCGCTTGGTTGCCAATGAAATTAATGTACAAATGCCTGACGGAAAGGTTCACCCTTTTTATGGATTGTCCCTAATTTATGTGATTGCCCCATTGTATTTGAAGGTAGGCGATCTTGGGTTTGTACCTTCGGGAATGGAGCCTGAGCACTTTTCAAAGTTTGGTCGACCCGTCAACTTTAGCTCAGGGGTGCTCATCACTCAGCTTAAAGATTTATTCGAGTACAAGCGACTTTTAGTCAAGCATGCAGTACCATACAAGTGTTGTAAGATGCATTTGGGGAAATCGATCGAGTATTGGTACGATCCGCACGACCCAACAGGCATAAGTCAAGACCGTTTTAAGCGAATGATGGATGAGGTGGACCAATTGGTTGCCGGTCTTTCAGTGGGTGGCAGGCGGCGAATGCAATAGTGGAATCTCGAGACCCCACTTAAAAAAATGAATGACATTCTTACATTAAGAGCAGTTGGGACTCTTCGTCAATAACGATAAACACTACCCGCGCTATTCTCTCGCGCCTCTTTGTGCCGAGTTGCCCGAGCTGCAGTAATACGAACATGTCTATCATTACGATTGATGGGAACATTTCGGCGGGTAAGACAACCGTCCTCCGCATTCTTCACTCCAAATACAGGTGGGCCGTTGACCTAGAGCCTGTCCAAAAGTGGGCCCCCTATTTGCGCGACCTGTACGAGCACCATACCCGTGCTTTCGAGTTCCAAGTGCGCATATGGCTTGATCGTTGCTGGATCCAGCCTAAGTCAAACTCTTCTACCATCATGCTCATGGAGCGGTCTCCCTTCTTTCAGAATGCCGTATTTGTTAAGGCCAATAGCATGAACGGAAACTTGACGGTCAACCAAAGTGATACATTGATCGACATGTACCAAAAGGCCATGGCCATGTGGTCACCCTTGGTGCATATCTATCTACGATCCAACCCGGCCAACTGTGCACAACGCATTGTACAACGTGCACGGGCTGGCGAACAAGCAATCGAGCCCGAATACCTCGAAAACCTACACGCGCTTCACGAGGCTGCCTACATTGATGCGGTCCGTAGCGGTAAGAAAGTGATCGTGGTGGATGTCGAGTACAAGACACCCGACGCTATTGCCGCCGAGATTCACTCGATACTTGAGAAGTGGTTTTACTCGGAGTGAGGTGATGCACCATCGGCATGTCGAAAGTGTATTTATTTGTTTTTTGTTTCGTTATAAACTAGTGAATTATGCGAACAGATGCACGACACCAATACGTGCCGGGCTCCAACAAAAATAATGGTATTGATCGTACTTAAAGGCATCCAAAATCCCGCATGACCCACAGCAGTAGCGTGATAACATCCCTCTTTACTACATCGCCATTCGATGCATCGCTTTCGATCGCCTCGATGTGCGGAATTGTCATGCGACGCACACTCACACGCGAGTGCGGTTGAATGTTAGGGCGGCCATTGCCGTACATAACATACATGTAGGAAAGGTCGTTGAGCAAATGCAAATCGTGAATAGTGGCCAATGTGGGATGGAGCTCCTTGGGTAAGAATTGACGGAGCTCTTTGCGTAGAATCTCCTTTTGAGCAATGTTGTCCAACTCATTCTTGTAGATCATGGACTGTTTCCACGAGGACCAATCGTTGGTGCTGTAGTTGTCATTGTTGGTGTTGTATTTGCCGTTGGTACTGTCAATACCTCCATTTGGTGCGACCGGACGATCGTCGGGAGAGCCAGATGCAGAGTGTCCAGACCCGTACGCCCGACAAAAGGGCATTTCTACCCGTCCAATACAAGGCCGGGTAAACCGTTTACCTAGGCCCCATGCAGACTTGATGGATCGCATCTTGCAACTTGCAACTTAACACCTTGACTCGCACAATCCTCTAAGTGCAGAAAGCAATGCAGCCTAGGACGCATCCCAAAAAATGAAGCTTAACAACCATCACATTTGTGATTCTAAAGCAGAGAGGACCAACTAAGCAAATATGGCCCCCGTGATCATCCCACTGATGAAGCCGCGCTTCCGTAAGAAGATTGCGTCGTTCGACTATGACTGGACCCTGGTAAAGCCGCTTAATGGACGCACACATGCCAAGGATGCTGATGATCGGCAATGGCTCCGTCCATCCGTCCCGGAGGTCATTAAAAGCTACTACGACAAGGGCTTTGGCATCATCATCATCAGCAATCAAACGCGCGCTTGGAAGACCGAGTCCATCCGGGCACAAATGGCAATACTCGAGATCCCGATGACCATTGCCATTGGGTACGATGAGGCTGATCGGAAGCCGTTGCCGACGTTGTGGAATGCGGTGATGGCAGGGCGTGAGTGGGACAAGAAGAGCTTCTTCGTTGGGGACGCAGCAGGACGTGCAGGCGATTGGAGCGACAGCGATGCTAAATTTTCGGAGGCCGTGGGTGTCACGTTTAAGACGCCAGAGGATGTATTTCCGTTTCCAGAGAGGGAGAAAGCGGTGGGTTCACCTAATGCAATGCTAGACCGGAAAGGCACCGGCGCAGAGGCAATTGTTCTCATTGGCTACCCCGGGTCCGGGAAGACGACGTTGGCGAACAAGCTCTTCTCCGACAAGTACACGCACATTGATGGTGACGCCCTGAAGACGGCCGATCGCATGGTCCGGGTGGCCGCCAAAGTGCCAGTTGGCATGAGCGTCATTTTCGATGCAACCAATGGAGACGTTGCACGTCGGGCCGTTTACCTTGCATGGGCCAAGACATCAGGCTTGCCCGCACGTGCTATTTGGGTAGACGTGACAATCGATGCCGCGATGGAAGCTGCAAAGCGACGCGAGACAGAAGGCGGACCGCACATTCCACGCATAGCATTTTATACATTTAGGAAGCGCTTTCAAGAGCCGACGGTGGAGGAGGGGTTCGAGGTGGTGCTAAAAGTGTGAAGACACATTCGGGATTTGGGTTCTTTTTGTAAATGAGTAAGGTTAGAGTAGGTCGATGAGCAAAGAAAACAACAAAGCAATTGCAATCGCAACAATCAGCACAAAAGACGATGCTGTAGCATTTTCATTTTACATCACCTATGTGTTGCTCATGACCACAGCTACAATCACCTTCATTGAGGCGATTCGCACAAGTGACACACGTATTCGCCACATCCTCAATCTTGAGACATGTATTTCGATCATCGCTGCGTTTTTCTACACACAATTCGTGCATATGCTGAGAAAGGGTCCAATCGACCACGCAACAATTAGCAAATTGCGTTACATCGATTGGTACATAACAACACCATTGATGTTGCTCGTCCTCTGTCTCGTGCTCGCATTTAACAACGACGAGCCGTTGCACATCGGAACGTATACCATTGTTATCGTGTTGGATCTGTTGATGTTGACGTTCGGCTATTTTAGCACCGTGGGCATCATGGAACAGCGGAAGGCATTGTTCCTCGGCTTCGTGGCTTTCTTTGCCATGTTCGGCTTCATCTGGATGACGTTCCTTGCAGGGCGCGTAAATGGCAACAACTTGCTAGTGTATGGACTCTTCTTTGTGTTTTGGAGTTTGTATGGAGTTGCCTACATGCTCGAGGAGCGCAAGAAAACAATTAGCTACAACATCCTTGACTTGATGGCAAAGTGCCTTGTTGGACTTTTCCTGTGGGCAAACCTTACAAAGGTGTTTGTTGCATAATTTTGAATGTTGAAACGGGCTTAAACATTGCACAAAGATGTGGAAACAAATGACCAGACGGTTGTGTGAGCATGACGGATGCAATAAACGCCAGTCGTTTGATATGGAAGGCGGCAAGGGGCGCTTCTGTGTCAAGCACAAGGAGGACGGCATGGTTGATGTCAAGAACAAACGATGCGAGCATG
>Ga0209353_10000404_pt1 | contig 26324 bp, 22 predicted proteins | sample LauGreSpBDMM15SD_2_FD_187561 | JGI IMG/M metagenome (GOLD analysis project Ga0209353, IMG submission 187561) | Freshwater lake microbial communities from Lake Michigan, USA - Sp13.BD.MM15.SD (SPAdes) (version 2) | ecosystem: Environmental > Aquatic > Freshwater > Lake | place: Lake Michigan... | reverse complement strand
GGTCGCATTCGTGGTAACCTAATGGGCAAGCGTGTGGATTTCAGCGCCCGTTCGGTTATTACTGGTGACCCCAATCTGTCGATTCGTCAGTTAGGTGTGCCGATGAAAATCGCGATGAATATTACAAAGCCGGTGACAGTAAATGACCGCAATCGCGACTTTCTGTTGAAATTGATACAAAATGGTCCGGAGAAATATCCCGGTGCAAAAATATTAGAAAGAAAAAGCGGTGAAAACATCTCACTGCGTTATGTGGATATCTCGTCGATTCGTCTAGAGAATGGTGACATTGTTCACCGTCATATGATGGACGGCGATGCGGTTCTATTTAACCGTCAACCGAGCTTGCATAGGATGAGTATGATGTGTCATATCGTCAAGATTATGAAGCGAGGAGATACATTCCGCATGAACGTCGGTGACACAAAGCCTTACAATGCGGATTTTGACGGGGATAAATTTTGTCCCCAACAGGTGACCGCCTATTAAGTTGTAGATAAAACTTAGTAGGGAAAACGGTGTAATATCTACTGGTAAATGTATTTCGCATAGGTACATTCTGCTAATATAATCATCTAGTTATTAATTAGTTCAATAATATAAAGTTAAAATATCATGTTATAAAAATGGCGACACACAATTTTGCGGTATGCAAGAAATGTGAAATTGAAATTAACCCTGAAATTAATTCATACCATTGCGGTAAGAGATGCAAGAAATGTTACAATGAAGATAGACGAAATAAATATAACAACGATGAAAGTTATCATTTAAAAACTCTAACTTCTAATATTGAAAACGCTAAAATCAGACGAAAGGAGAAAGCCGTTGAAAGAATAAAAGCGAGTGAAGATGAACGTAAATGTTTAGAAGAAAAAATAGGCTGTGAGAATCGTATATGCAAAGTATGTGAAAAGATTGTTCTTAAAACTTGGTTTAGAACAGGACGACTACGATGCAAAGATTGCGAACGTACACATGATCGTAGTCGCCACGTACAAGTTGCTGAAAGACGATTGCATCGATTACACACAGACCCTTTATTTAAATTTAAACAGACAGTACGAAACCGCATATTAAAATATTTAACAAAATCGTCAAAGGATAGACGAACTAATGAATATTTGGGGTGTTCATCTTCACAATACTATGACTGGTTAAAATATAACTCAGACATATATACGTTTGAAAATCACGGCAAAACATGGCACATAGACCATGTAATTCCTCTATCGCATTTTAACCTTGACGATAAAGAACAGCAGCTTATTGCATTTAATTGGGCAAATACAATGCCCCTAAGTATTGAAGAAAATTTAAGTAAGGGCAGTAATATTTTGATTTCACAAATAACGCAACATAAAGAAAAATTATTAAAATATATCGCCATTCATGATTTAACACTACCAATAAAATACATCGAACTAATTGATAGCCACGTGACCAAATTGCTGGAAACTTCTTAGAGCCTTCACTACCACTCATACATGGAAACACGTATGAGGAACTCGGTTAATTGCCGAACCCAATGGTAAAAATGTGAAGGATTGGACAATCAGCAGCCATGCTTCTAAATCCGTTATGATAGGATACGAAGAAGGTTCAGAGACTAGACGGTTGCGGGTCTTAAATGAAGGTTTAATCAACCTGATAAGGCACAAGGTATAGTCCGTCCCCTTAGGAAACTTTGGGGGTATTTGGCTGCATTTATGCAGTCAAATGGAAATGAATATGCACTGCCCACAAAGCATACTGGCCGAGACCGAATTAAAGAATTTGGCGGCTATTCCATACCAGATGATCAGCCCTGCGGGCAATGCTCCAATCATTGGTATTTTCCAAGACTCGTTATTAGGGTCTTATCGGTTTACACGCCCGAACATTTACTTCACCCCCCGTGAAGCAATGAATCTGTTAATGTTGTATCCAAACGTAAATGTCGAGAAGTTACGTAAGAACGGAGACAAAATTAGCAACTTCGATATATTGTCACAAATCTTGCCCCCACTCACCATCAAATACAAAACAAAGTTATTTGAGGACGACGAAGAATATGCGGATTCAAACAATGTGTTGGAGATTCGCGCTGGCGAGTATATCCGCGGACAAATCGAGAAGTCCGTGTTGGGTTCTACTACAAAGGGTATCATTCACCGTATTTGCAACGATTACAGCAATATGCGTGCAACTGAATACATCGACGACATGCAGAATATTATAACCGAATACATGAAGTCGAGTTCGTTCAGTGTCGGTATCAGCGATTTGATTGCCGACCGCAAAACCCAGGATAGTATTATCCACGCAATCCTGACACAAAAGCAGGAAGTGCAGTCGATTATCGAGAAAGTCCATCTCGGTATTTTTGAAAACAACACGTCGAAGTCAAACAATACCGAATTTGAATCGAGCGTGAACAATGTTCTCAACAAAGCGACAGAGCAAGCCGGTAAGATTGGCAGAAAATCATTGAGTAAGAATAATCGATTCTTGATGATTGTCAACTCTGGCTCAAAAGGCACGTTGGTGAATATTTCTCAAATGATTTCGTGTTTGGGACAGACCAACGTTGATGGTAAGCGCATTCCGTATGGGTTTGATAATCGTACGCTGCCCCATTTCAGCAAGTTCGACGACAGCCCCGGTGCGCGCGGATTCATTGAAAATTCGTATATATCTGGATTGACTGCGCCGGAGTTGTTCTTCCATGCGATGGGTGGTCGTATTGGTTTGATTGATACTGCAGTGAAGACATCTCAAACTGGATATATTCAGCGAAGATTAATCAAGGGTCTCGAAGATATCAAAGTGGAGTATGATATGACGGTGCGCAACAGCCAAGGCAAAATCATTCAGTTTGCATATGGCGAGGATAGCTTCGATTCGACCAAGACGGAAAACCAAAATATTCCGTTGGTTGGAATGTCAATTGAAGATATTTACATGCATTACGATATCATGGGTGTCAATGACGAGACGGCTGGAATGCTCGATATTTACACAAAGGGCACCGTCACGCGAATTAAAAAGCAACGTGCGCAAACCGCGGAAATGTGCAAAACATACATCACAAAAATGATCCAATACAGAGACCTGTTAGTCGAAAACGTGTTCCTCAACAAAAACGACAACGAGATCAAGATGCCGATTGCATTCCAAAACACCATCGCGAATATTCAAGGTCAGTTGAATCTATCTGCAAATTCGATTGTGGACATTACCCCACAAGAGGCATTTGAGCTTATTGAAGAATATTATAAGCGCCTACAAACGTTTTCATTTGCTCCCCCAACGCCCCTCTTTGAAGTGATGTATTTCTTCTACATGACGCCCAAAGACCTGCTCGTGCGTAAGCGATTCCATAGAAGAGCCCTGATATTATTACTCGAAAACATCGTGTTGAAATATAAGCAGGCGCTCGTTCACCCAGGTGAAATGGTGGGTGTAATTGCGGGCCAGTCGATTGGTGAACCAACTACACAACTCACGCTCAATACTTTCCATTTGAGTGGTGTTGCATCTAAGTCGAATGTGACTCGTGGTGTGCCTAGAATCGAAGAAATTCTGCGGTTGACAAAGAACCCGAAGAATCCGTCCATGACTGTATATTTACGACACATGGACGAATTTTCGAGAGAAAAGGCGGAACACTACGCGAACATGTTGGAGCACACGAAATTATCGGATGTCGTAAAGGGCGTACAAATCTGCTTTGACCCTGTCGATAAATCAACGATTATTGGAGAAGACACTATGTTGATGGACCAATACTACGAATTCGAAAAGATGATTGACGACTGCAAAGAAACACCCGTCGACGCATTAGATGTCGACGCGGTTCAGCAAAAGTCTAGATGGGTCATTCGCATCGTCTTCAATGCCGAAATATTGCTCGAGAAGAATATTACGATGGACGATATCCATTTTGCAATCAACAATAGTTATGGAGATGAAATCACATGTGCTTACTCGGATTACAACGCCAACAATCTGGTTTTCCGCATACGGTTGAACAGTAATGTGTTGAATAAGACGAAGAAGCAGAAGGGTGTGGCAAGTTCGCTGGATCAGTCTGACGAGATATACATGTTGCGTAATTTCCAGGAAACGTTGTTGAATACGATTGTATTGCGCGGTTTAAATGGCATTACAAATGTACTGCCGAGAAAGCTTCAAAATCGGGTTGTAAAGGAAGACGGTAAGTATGTTCAAAAGGACACGTGGATTTTGGATACCACCGGCTCCAATTTGATGGACGTTCTAGGGTTGGACTATATTGATTGGGCCAGAACAACGAGCAATGACATCAAGGAAGTGTTTGATACGTTAGGTATTGAAGCAGCTCGCCAAGTCTTATACGACGAGTTGACCGACGTCATGGATTTCAGTGGTGTATACATCAACTATCATCATTTGAGTGTGTTATGTGACCGTATGACAACAAACCAAAATATGGTCGCTATCTTTAGATCTGGTATATTGAATGATAATATTGGTCCGATTGCGAAGGCGACATTCGAAGTTCACACCGAGGTGTTGTTGGATTCTGCCCGCCATGCAAACTTTGATAACATGAGAGGTGTTTCCGCGAGTGTTATGATGGGACAAACCGGCAAGTTTGGAACGGGTGTATTCGATTTGGTGTTAGATTTGGAGAAGTTGCAATCGATTGATACGGGCGATATTACACGCAAGAGCCGTAACGCGGAAATCGAAAATAAATTTGGAAAGTTTGAAGACGAAACAAATATTTGCTCGCGAAGCAATATTGAGATTCCAAACTACATAGCGAATGTGAAGCGTGCTGACGTAGGGTCATGTGATGATAACTACGATATGGGAATTTAAACAAAATATAAACAATGAATTGCAATAGTATTTTGTATAAACCATTTTTTTACAATTCAAACGCCGATAGGTTATAAATAATAATATGTATGTTATTATTTATGTTATGTACGTTACCGTCCGTATCACTAAAGGAGCGAATTGTCTAGTAGTTTACAGTGTTGGATAGTGTATGTACAATAGTAATCACTGCATGTTATGCAGTGTGGAATGTGTAGGCGAACGATTTTTTTCTAAAAATATTTTATATATTCATTATTATATGTCTGAAACTGACAGAAACCGTAGAACTGACAGAGAGAGTAGAAGGTGTGAGGAGCGCAGAGAATGCCGAGGACATAGAGGACCGACTGGACCCAGAGGACATAGAGGACCGACTGGCCCAACCGGCTCAACTGGATCAAGAGGCCCAACTGGATACAGAGGACCAACTGGACCCACCGGACAAACTGGCCCAACTGGACACAGAGGACCAACTGGACCCAGAGGACTCACAGGACCTACTGGACAAACTGGACCCACTGGACCTACTGGTGACACTGGACAAACCGGCCCTACTGGACCTACTGGTTCAACTGGACCCACTGGACCCACTGGACAAACCGGACCCACTGGACCTACTGGTGACATTGGACCTACTGGTGACATTGGATCAACCGGACCCACTGGACCTACTGGTGACATTGGATCAACCGGACCTACCGGTTCAACTGGACCCACTGGACCTACCGGTTCAACCGGACCGACTGGACCTACCGGATTCACTGGACCTACCGGATTCACTGGACCTACCGGATTCACAGGACCCACTGGACCGATTGGTGATACCGGTTCAACCGGCCCAACCGGATTCACTGGACCTACCGGATTCACCGGCCCAACCGGATCAACTGGCCCCACGGGACTTACTGGTGATACTGGACCCACCGGTTCAACCGGCCCCACTGGCCCCACAGGACCAACTGGATCAACCGGACCGACATCAATTGTTGGATACGCCGAATATATACGCACGATACAAACCCCAAATAATTCGGTTCCTCCAGGCACTGCATTTACTATAGATACTGAGGTTTTCAACAGCGTTCCCACATTTATTGTCGCCAGTGCGGGTGCCGGCGGAACAGTTTTTACATTAGGTGCTGGAACATACGTTATCGATTATGAAATGAGTTTGGCATCTGCCGGTTCAGTCGCCATTTATAGTGGCCCAGATGCGGCTTCATTAGCCATCGATACAAATACAGTTTCAGGTTCAACGACTGCAACTACCTGGATACATGGACGGGCACTCGAAACGGTTTTAACATCACTCGTCATTGCGATTTCTTCTGTAGTTGGAACAGCCGATGTAACAACTGCGGGTAACGACACATCATTCATGATTCGTTTAACCATACTGAAACTGGTTTAAAATTTTACATAGATTCTTAAGTATTCATTTTAGTAAAAAATTGATAGGTTTTGTATCTAATAATTGTGACAAATCAACTAATAATCTCGCAGTCGAGTCAAAAAATGCCAACATATTATATTATGGTAAACAGTGAGAATATAATCAATTTATATAAAAAATACAAATCGGTGGGTGGGTTTGGTATATATTCATTGGATACTTTAACAGGCAAAGATATTCAACCGAATGATATAAACTCATTAGTGCAGCAAGAACGGGATTTAATCGACCTATATAATACGACATATGACGTGCCAATTACGCTTGATATATTAGAAAAACAATTTCTCGGCAGAAAGCGCATAGATGCGCACGTGCGAATGACTACAAAAATGTCCAGATACCGGCTCCCACATGAATATTCAAATGTGCAATGCAACGACCCATACGAAATCTTTATGCGTTCAAATGCCATCAAAGGATACATGAATCGTGAATATTGGAAAGAGCGAAGTGTAATGAAAAATGAATTGGCGTAATTTGCCCATAAAAAAATATCCGGTTAATATATAATGTATTCTTTTTTTCTATTGTGTCTTATGCCATTGATGTATGGACTAGGGTATAATCTAAACACTGCGAATGAAGGAGTGTGGTTAAGTGGGGCGGCGTACTGCAACAAAGAAGGTTATCCAAATATGAAGTTGATTGGGTATGCAACTGGATTCAAATATTACGAAACATTGTATGATAAATCGACTGATCTACAAGGATATACAGCGGTAAATAGCAATTCGAAACAAATCGCAATCGTGTTTCGCGGGACATCCTCTATTTCGAATTGGTTGGACGATGCAGAAGTAATACAGGTTCCATATGAAACATTCCCCGAATGTAAGTGTAAAGTGCATACCGGGTTCTATAAATCGGCAAAGAATATTTATTCGCAGGTTTACAGTTCCGTCCGCGATATATTGGACGTTTATCCATCATATAGTGTGTTGGTAACAGGCCATTCATATGGCGCGGCCGTAGCCCAATTGGTGGCAATGGAATTGTTATCTAGCAAAATAGCGAGCAGTGTGTATAACTACGGACAGCCGCGTATAGGAAACCCGGCATACGCGAAATTTGTAAATGCAAAAAAGTTGGACCTATGGCGGTTTACACATCATAAAGATATGGTCCCGCACGTCCCGCCGATTACAGAACTGAATTACTATCATTCATGTCGAGAAGTATACGAAGACCAAAACCATGCTTTACAAATGTGTAGCGCAACAGAAGGCGAAGATCCCAAATGTGCAGACCAATTCGCATTATACCAAACTGATACGGCGGACCATCATATATATTTGAACCATGCATTAGATTGTCATGCAAGTACTGTGTAAGCCATTGCAACACTGTCATTCGAAACAATATAATTTGTGTAATATCATAAATCATATTGTAATTTAGCGTTTTTTATGTGACCGTTTGGCCTTATGCGCCTTTCTAGCCCGAACACGTTTTGATGATTTATTGTAACGCATGGATTTGGACATTTTGTAGGATTTTCGGGTGCGATGTCTATGTCTTCCACCAGGAATAATATCTGGTAGTGCGGGAGGGTCTTCATCATCATCATTAACAATAGCTGGTAGTGCGGGAGGGTCTTTGTCATCATTAACAATCGCTGGTAGTGCGGGAGGGTCTTCGTCATCATTAACAAGAAGGAAGTTCTCGTCGTAATGCTTCTTATGTTTTTCAAGAAATCCGCTGTCTGTCATAATTTTGTTATACTTTGCAATTAATGTATCAACATCATGTCGTTCGGCTACCAATGGGCTTATCATATTAGTAAAAAGGGCATGTAAATCATAACCAAAAAATAAATCTATGAGATGGCGTGACCGGTTTAATATATACAGCAGAGCAATGCCAACGCCGTAACTATCCCTAGTCTTAATCGATTTGTTTAGTTGTTCTTTTTTATTGTGGTTCGTGTACGACTTTGTCTGCGTGTTATATTCATGAGACATCTTAGTTTTAATTAGTGCCAGCTCTTCTCCCTGAACATTCGGTAGAATCAACTTAAAAAATTTATCATACTCATACTCATTTGCAATAGGTGGCATCACGGGTGGCATATATGAATAGTTTGCTTTTAGGTAAGTATTATATTTGGAAGGGCCAAAATCCGTTATTTCCCACGGCAATGACCACCACCGTGGATACCCCCTACCTGCAAAAGTGTTTTCTATAATATTTGTTGGGTTAGTCATATGTCCAAAATCAATAAAGTTCAACCGGTTAGTGTCTATATTATATACAATATTGTTCTGGTTTATATCGTGATGAACAAGTCCGGCATCTTTAAATACTTTTAATCCATAAAATAGGCGCGAAACTTCTAACCAGAATAGTTCCATTTTATTTTGATTTTCCGTGTTATTATCCCATATACGAATAACCTCACCAAACGTGGTTAAGTCTTGACCGCCATCTTTCATAACTAATAATGCATAATTGCCGAGTTTGGTTTTATCAAATGCAATATTTTCAGGTCTGGATATGTTGCACTCTTTAATCGCGTCTTTATTATCTTCGGTGTTTTTAATCGCACACTTAATGGGAGTTCCTAAATGTATACGTTTCAGTGAGTCTGCATTAGCAACGGCAATAAATTCGGTCATTTCTTTAGTAGCATCAGTATCTAACATAATTTTAGATACACTATCTGCACTTGGTTTAGTTTCTGTATCATCGTCGCATTCCATTTGCGGCTTGTGAACACACCCATAATTACCTTTTCCAATTATCTTGCCGCCGATTAGTTTGGACATAAATAATTCTCGTATATCATATTACGAGAATTATATGCGTTTGCAATGTGTCATTTTCGACGATTATTTTTTCATACGCCGTTCTTGCACCTGCTTTAATTTCGGTGCAATAATTGTATAGTTTTGCATAAATTCCTGAAACGTTTGGATATGTTTATCATATAATGGCGACTGAATCATTTGCTCGAACCCATTTAAGTCACGCAATGGAGACGGCGGAGTAATCAAATTATATTGTGTGTTAGTTATCATGCGTACAAAATAAAAGTTGTCGGTTTCGGGGTTCCCACCCAATCGCAGCCAATCCAAAGTGGGAGCAAATGGTAGAGAACCATTCGAATCAAAAATTATAATAGGGAGTTGCATATTTAATGCGAATACCCACAAATCGATCGCCGTTAATATATAACTGTCGTTCATAATCATGGTAGATACATCGATTCGGTTCGTCTTCAACATATTCACCGCTTGTTGTTTTCCTTGTTTACCTAACATATCGTATATGTTGACTGGGTCCGTTTTCAATAATGTTGCATAATATCCACATAACCGCTGCTTGATTTCGTAAATATTTTCATGAATTTGTAAATGTTCTCTTAGTATCAACATGATGATATAGAAACTACATTGAACAGAATTGCTCAATATATGCTCCACCGCATTTTCGTGTAAAATTGTATTCCATTTCTTTTTATCCATGAGTACAGGTACTGTTTTGGAAACACACTCCGCTTTCAAAATATCAAACGACGCAATGGCTGTATCTCTATATTGTTCGGTCAATGCAACATCGGTGGACGTTTGTGCATTCGTCGATACAAATGGGTTTGCATAATCTCGCGAAACATTTCCAATGTATTTGTTAGTGGGCATTGCAACCAATTTATCCAAATCTTCGGTAATTAGCAGCGAGTGTAAATACAATATTTCCGTTTCGTCGACCTGGTATTCCACACTACCTATATTCAAATATTTGGTTGCATCCAAAATGAATGTGCGAATTCGGGTATATCGAATGAGTTCATCCGCCAATCGCGTGTAATATAATCGGTCGTTCTCGATTCCACTGACGAGGTGCTTTTGTGGTGCACACAGTTTATTTTCTTTCAACAAACATATCTTATTGATTTCATCGGGTTTTATGATGGCGTTCATTTCATTCACGTGTTTGAGAACCTCTTCATCGAATTCAATAAACGCAATCAGCGGTTTCAATATGTGGCGAATAAGATTTTCTAATTTCTTCATTTTCGTTTTGTACAAATATTGATTGTTGTTTATGATGTGTATAATTTCATCACGAGCGGCCTTGTATTTATAATCGGCGAGTGTGTTTCGCAATTTGCTTCGAAACAAATTATAGAAATGTGATTCTAGTGATATATTGCGTATGGTTTGCGTGCGGACCGAATCGGGTGTTGAAACGGTTGCAAACGCGGTGTCTGCCGCGTAATATTGATTATCCTTATATCCATGTACTTGATATTCAGGAATGCCGTCTTCAATGATATTTTCGGCGGGTGTACTGACGGATACAAATTGATTTGTTTCTGTAAATATGCCAACAATTAGGCCATCTTCCACTACCTTAAACGCGGGTTTACATAACAGTTTGCCGTCCGTTTTATTCGCGATTTGTGTAAGTCGGTCGCGGGTCACTGTATATTCCTGCCACACAACTGCATCTGTGAAAATAGTTTGGATGTTTTTGATAGGAGCAGAGGGCGCAGTGGGAACATATATTCCGGTTTCATCTTCCGCACGTGTTGAAACAATAAATGCAATGACTTTATTTCGATAATTCTGGACTTGTTTTTTGATAATGAGACGTTTTTCAGTCAATATTTCATAAATTTCCAACGCAGACAGATTTGGTTTGTAATCATATACGTTTGGTAAACTTGAACGGGGTTTGCAGTATTTACTGGTCGTTTTATTAATCATTTCAAATACATTTAACAAATTGGGCGGTGTATTTTGCTGGGAAAATATTTTGACCGCGTTCTTCTTTGTGAGTTTCGATGCGTTTGTATTTCCATACAAATAAATGGGGGTATAAAACAAATCATGCTTTAATAAAATGCACGTTCCTTTTGCCAAATCAAACGGTTTGGCCGCATAGGAGTTGGACGGACACAACACCGCCACATTATCTGTAATATCACTGTCGACAATTTCTATCAATGCAATGTTGATGCCATTTTTAAAAATGCCAGTGTCCGCCGATGTGATTATATCCCACACATATGTGTGGTCGATGAACGAGTCGTCATTTTCCATAAACGCAATAAAGTTTTGGTAAGACGCAATTGTATCTTTTAAAAAGCGATTCTTGGCCACATTTGACAAATCGTCAATGCTTTTATACAGCTCGGTTGTTTTATATTTTTCTACTGTGATGTCGTCGACAATGGTCTTTTTGGGTTGAAATATAGATACAAGAGAACCGTTGTTTGATTTCACATAAACGTCCAATGAAATATGGGATACGATTATTTTACGCATTTCGCTAATAGACGGAACGGGGACATTGTTATTATACGTATACAGGTCTGCAATGCATGCAATGAACGATTGTTTATCCGAATATTCTACACCATATCGTAAAAGAGGTGTTTCCATCTTTTTTATCATCGCCGGATTGTTTTTGGATATAGAAGTAGAGTTATCGGTTCTCAAAAAGAGCTCTACGGACAGCGGCAAAAATCCCCATCTGGATTTATCAATATGGACCTTGTCGACGCCCATCACTCCCGTACCGATGCGACCCGGTTTTGCGACCGACTCTGCAACCGATCCTGCTGGTGCATCTTTAACAGACATTTCCACTGCGTCTTCATTGGCTTGAATCAAATCACCCGGTTCACCTGCATCGCCTGGTTCACCTGCCTCCTCATTTTCAGCGGGTTCTTCTGTAGATGGGTTTATCAGTTTATTGACAACCTTTTTATTACCGCGTAAATTCGGGTCCAATACGCCACATTCTCGTCTACGATTAATTTGTTGGGTTGTATTCATTTCTTTGAAACAACATGGGAGACAATAATCCGGGTGTTTGTCTGCGCCCAAAAACCCCGGTCTATGTCTTCGATAATTATCCCCGGTATACTGACTTTCGTCGGTATACTTATGTTGTCGTTCATCGGTAAATTCGTATATATAATGGCCTGGTTCTGGGTTTTTGATATCCTTTATAATTTTACCACCGCATTCCCCCTTAGCAACTTGCTGGTCCGTCATCGGTTTGTTTGTTTGCAAACACCAATATCTCGGGCAGATATACCAATATTGTTTATCTTTATCTGTTCCATATGGCATTGCCACTTCATATGCAGCTTCGTCCATCGTATCTAATTCTTCTTTTGTTAAAATAACCGGTTGTCGGCTACTTTGGCTTGGACATGTGCGTGCATAAGAATCAAACTTTCCCTCTTTTTTTGTGCGGAATAATGTCGGTTCCAGCTTCTTCATCTTATTAAAAAACATATTGGCTCCCCCAAAAAATGGATCATCACCATCATCATCACCGTCATCTTGAAAGAGTAGACCGGGTTTGTTCGGGGGCTTAGCCGATGGTTCTTCTTCATCGTCGTCTTCAGCATATATGCCATCGACGCCTTCCTCGTCTTCTCCTGCACTAGCACCCGCACCAGCACCTGCACCCTCATCTTCTTCTTCGTCATCAAAAAATAACATGCCTTCACCATCGTCCTCATCCGGGCCATCGGTCATCGGTTTCAATGCAAAAGGTTGGATAGGTTGAGTTGTAGCAGCAATTACATTTTCTTGCACGAAATCGTCTTCTACATTTTTCGTTTTGGCCATCATTTTCAGCAATTTATCTTTACTTACAGTCGATTTATCACTATGTTGTGTAACCCGCAAAAATACATCCAAATAACGATGAATAACATCAATATACTGAATGGAATTAATTTCGGCGATTTCAATAATGATTTCCGGTGTAGCATATGCAGTCGACATGCGCATTAAACACGGGAATCCAGGGTTCTCTGCAACATCGATCGATTTATTTACATAGTTACCATTTATAATTATGTGCTCATTCAAATATTTGTTAATAACTTCGCGCGCCTCATCGTCGTTTAATACAAAGTTCTCCATAATCGCCTTTTTAACTTGACTAAGATCGTTCGTTGTCTTATATATTTGTGTAATAAGCGCATTCATTGCATTCATTTCTTTGTAGTTCTCCACATTCTTAAACCGTAGAATGGCACCCTTATTAATATCCGCCTCATATACGTTAAAAACATTCGACAATATTGTGGTCAGTTCAGTCGGTTTTATATTAAAATTACGAGTCATGCCACATGTATATTTGAGGTTTATAAACTCAATGCGTTCGTCGTAAACATCTTCGAACATCGATACTTTGTAGCCAGACGCATCTAACACATCGTTCATTTTAGTTAACAACGGGTTAATTGTTTCAACGAGAACCTGTGTTAACTCCACAGGGGTCATTGTATGTGCACATGTACCATTTACTACAATATCTCCATTCGTGTTAATGTGGACAAACACGTGTTCTTCCGCATTTTTGTGCATATAATTCGCAACAAAAGACAATTGTTTGGGTTTTCCGGTTACTTTGGAGTAGGACATGATTTGCGTTCTGGACAACTCTGGTATTTTTTTGCCATATTTGGTTCGTTTTACAGAATACAGTCGATAGAGAGGTTCTCTTCTATAACCAGGATTGTATTTAATAAATGGCACATTTACAGTCGCATGCATTTGTTTAAACACAATATCCAGAGGAAATATGGTTGTGGAAACCGGATGTAGAATCAAATGAAAGTTCTCGATACCTTGTTTCGAATAGGGCAATTCCCCTACACGGCTGTTATATATATCGTAAAACGCATCCGTATTCTTGTATTTTTGAAAAAAAGCGGGTTTCATCATTTTGTCGGTGAGTTTCATTAATGCGGGCCGGGCTTGAATTAAATCGTCATTCGAATATATATCACGTTTTGCCAACAATGGGTAATACAATTTCATAAAATAATCGGTTGCAATGGTCATGCGTTCTCCATATTTGAGAACATCATCGGCAAAACATAAATAAAGTGTATTATTTACTAAATTTCCATATGTTAATAGTAGATGGTTCTCAAATAAGATGAGCGGATTCGCCACACCCGATTGGAAAACCAGTGGATTGGATTGGATTACATCATATGGATTGGATGCAAATAGAAGTTCTCTCGATTTCGCAAACCGATGTCCAACCGGAATGGAAATTTCCATATTGCGGATATATTTGGAGAACCCATTTACAAATTCTACATAGGTGTATGACGGATGGTTCATTCCCGCAAAATACGTCAGTGTATCGTTGTCTACTATTTGAAGATTATTCAGCAATTGACCGATGAGTGGTTTGGTTAACGGTACAGTGTCATTTTTCGTTACTTCCATATATAATTCATGTAAGTGTAATGTGATACGTTTTTTCGAGAACAAATACAATTCGCCGTAGGAAACAGAAGGCAGTGCCAATTCGTGTAAAATCTTCATTTTGAGAACATGAATGGAATCATCTGGATGGAGTTGGAATGTAGACGGCTGAATTTCAATATTTTCGGCTTGATTTCGAAGCTTTTCATCCTCACTAAATATTGCACTGTCTTTCGCAATTGGTTTATCACTACCTTGAAAAACAATCATTTTACGAATCGAATTTGCATCATTTAGAATACAAACCTTGAATATATCATGTGTTGGGATAGGTTCCTTATATTGTATAATAGATTGAACCGAACTTTGTGTTTCCATATATACAGATGTCTATAAATTATATGTCTATTTTTACACATATAATTTAGTTTATAGTCCCAGTCCTTTCGTTTGCAATCACAATGGCATTTTGCAGTTTCTCGCTCAAATCTCTCCAGTTAGTATGCAGTACGGTATGTATAAGTTTTGTTGGACGCTGAAACTGTATTTGATTCAGACGAGACGCATATTTAGTTGACATCCATTTTGCTACATATAGTAAGGATTCTACGTCCTTTTTGGCATGATCCTTAATATTCTCACATGCGACGATCCATGTATAAGTAGTGGGCGCCTCATTTGTTAGAATTGTATCGCAATACGATAAAAATGCGTCACGTGCAATATGCATAAACACGACAGATAGGTCCGTAACAAAATGTGTTGCACCATCGTGTTCTTTTATTTTTTTGAACAAAAGATTTGTCTCTACATGAGAACCCTGGAGTCCTAGCTCCATACCCATTAAAATACCCCCATATTTTTATACAAACTGATGTTTTTTTTATAAAAAACCGCGCCGCCACGTAGTAAAAAAATATGTCCATATAGTCTATACAAAATGATAAAACAAATCGCGATTGCGGCGATTACAATGTTAATGTTAGATGGAGTCTATTTGAATGCAATGAGCACTCAATATGGTGAACAGATCGCAAAAGTACAACGAACTGCCTTAAACATAAAATTGTCGGGTGTTGTGGCATGTTATTTATTTTTGATAATTGGCCTGTATTATTTTATACTGAAGGAGAACCGGTCAGTATTTGATGCGTTTTTATTGGGCATAGTCATTTACGGCGTATATGACACAACCACATATGCGGTATTTAAGCACTGGTCGCCGTTTCTCGCAATAACAGATACGTTATGGGGTGGTACTTTGTTCGCGCTCACAACAGCAGCCGTATATTATCTAGCATAAGCGGGTCTATTATTTCATATTGTTCCAACATATCAATATGAAAACATGGTGGTTTACGCATCATAATAAGGATTGTCGTGTATTTTCATACCACAATATTCGCGCGGTTCCTTCTTATAATCGACTGGATTATGTATGCCCGCCTCTTTTGCTTGTTCTAACATAAATTTGAAGTTCTCCCAAAATTCACTTTTATGCCCGATAGATTTCGTCATAACATGTGATAGCTCATGGATGGCAACGAATGTGAGTGTACTCTCATCAATTAGCCCCTCATTCTTCGTCTTTTCGCGATTCAAACAAAACGCGATTTTCTCGCCCTTGTTCTCACTGTATGCTGTAAATTTGCTGGTCGGCAATGTTTCCATCACTTTTTTCGGGTTAAACCCGCTGTGTAGTCGCTGCACGTTCTCCTTATCTGGGAATTTTTCATGTACATAATCAACTAAACGTTTGCATTTGTCGGTAACTCTGGCCAATAGGTCCGCCGCTTCTTGTATGCGACTACGTTCACGAACGCAGTACTCATTGCCATCTACGGTCGACACAATGCATTTTAAATCAAATGCCCCGTAATTGTCAAAATATATATATAAACAGACAACCAGCACAACGCCTGTTGCCACGAATCCTAAAACCTCATATTTGTCCATAATTATATATTATGAGCCGATTATAAATTAGAACACTAACAAATATAATCGTCATTGGTGAGTTGCGTTTGTCTCATTTTGAACATTATAATTTTGTCAGTATATGTTATAAATGGGATACAACCGTAGTAAATCGAAAACTAGTAGACGCGTAAAACGTGCAAAAACGAATAAGCGCAATAATAAGCGAAAACAAACATTTAGAAAAAGTAGACGCGTAAATAGAGGAGGTAAGGGCCCCCAAAAGCAGAGTTATGCGACATCAGTTGTAAAATCAGCCAATCAAACTATGAAAGAACATGCACCTCAACCTAATTCGTTGGAAGCAAAAGCGCTTCAAAATGAGAAGAATAATAACGACGACTCAGTTCGTGAAGCGCCAATCGACCGAGATAGTAAAGAGCGAAACGATCTTAATGCAACCAAAGATGAGGAAAATTATAATAACACATTAATCAATGAGGAAAACGGAGATTATCTCTACGCAGAAGACCCTAAGAAGGGGGAGATCGTGGACCAAAGCATGCAACTCGAAAATACTAAAAAAAAAACCCATTTCAATGATATGATGAACGAATTGCTTATTACGGTCAATCAAAATAAAACCAAGCGAGACATGGATAAAGACGATACATATAATGGTCCAGAATACATTGGAGGGAAAAAGAGAAGAACCATGAAAAGAAAAGCAACATGCAGAAAATAAATAAGTGTTTCTGTATAGTATTTTCGCAAATCTCATAATTTGCGAAAATAGACGGTTAAAAATAAAAATACTTAAACTATTTACTTGATGGGGCCAATTTCAAGGGGCACGCGAGCAAAGTCGGTTTCGATGGTGCTCTGGTTCCATGGGCCAACAGTTGCCTTTGTGATAATGGGGTCAGATCGCAACTGTAAGTTGGCGTTACGGAGGGTCTGGCCAATGGTGTCTAAACCAATGTGGTAACCAGCCTTCAACAAATCAGGCATAGTTGTATCTCCCTTATTGGCGGCATTGGGGTTCAACGCGGACCACTGACTGTTCTCGTCGGCAGGGAGAAGGTCGGCAGGGTTAGCAACCTCGCTGGTTGTGTATCCGTGACCAGAAGCGGTGTTACCAGATCCGGACTGCTCCTTGGGCTTGGATTCATCGGCCTTGCCCTGAGGGGCGGGGGCACTGCCGTCTTCCATCTTATCGACAACGGCCATCTTGCTGCCTGCATACTGAGAAAGTAGCCAAACAAGCAATAAGAATACAACAATGATGACGACACGTTCGGTCGAGAAGAATTGTTTCACTCCCTTTAAAGCATGTTCAAATATTTTTCCAAACATTTCGTTTATATAATAACGGTTGATAAATTATTTATCTAAAAACTCATTTTTTACCTAAACGTTTCCATGCTATAAGCCGAATACTTATAACAATTTATTTGCTTCTATAAAAAATGAGTTATTCTACAACAGAATCTTGTTCTAAATCACTTTCATCACTATCGGTCAAATCTTCCAACATGTATGTATTTTTTATGCGTTTTGCTTCTAAATAAGAAGAAAGTGCTAAATCTCGCGCGATCTTGGCCTTTCGGCAGGCTTCGCGATACATTTCATAATACACATCATTGCTTTTTTTAATAACCACGTTTTCCTGATCTGTTAAACTATCTAAATCAATAGTGAATTCTTCTAATCCCATATTTGTTTCTACATTGTAACTATCCGTATTGATTGTAATGTTTTCATTCGCGTCGGGCGTAGTTGTGGGGATCTCGCGAATCGGTTCTTTATGAGGCATGGGCTCAGCCGGTTTGTTCACGGGCGGTTCGGCATGAGGCATTTTGTCTAAATCTTTTACTGAACCTGCCAGGTCAGCCGGCGGAGATACAATAATGGGGACATCGGTCGCAACAAACATGTCTGTTGGCGTTGTATCATGTTGGAATTGTGTAACTGGTATGTCGTTAGCAACTGTTGGCACATTGACAGTTCTACTTGCCAAAGTACGTTCCACACCCCTCAAATCTTCCTGAGCTAAACTAGTTGCACTAGTTGCAGGCCGATTTGGTGTCTTAATAATGCATTTTGTGAACAGTTCAACTGGCTTAACCGAGAGCATTTGTTTCATTTCAATGTCGATTTGAAAACTGGTCGCAGTACATTTGATGCCCTTTATTTCTAAAATAGTAATAATATCCGTTTTATCATCCACTGCATCGATCGATATCTCGCGACTATCTTCATCGTAAATCGTGAGCGCGGGCACACCTAAATTGGTTTGCACGTTTACACGGACCATGTAATACTTACCCGTCTTATAAATTTTCATAGGCGACGTGAAGTAGTTTTCAATTTCGGGCATTTCCATATTGCCTTCAAACCACTTGTCGCGGTTTGCAAATAAATGAGTGTGACACGTTGCTTCTAAAGTTTCCATCCATCGTACAAACTCATCATTGTCGCTCGTAAATATCAAATCGGTGTAATAACGCTTGCCGGTTTTTAAGAAGCCCTGTTTCGTTTTACATTTAGGTGGCTGAATGTATAATGGGGCGTTATTGACCGTGAACCGTATAAAGTAGCTACCTCCGGGGGCAGTCACCGGCTTTGATAATTTTAAGGTTTCAAACGAGAAGTTATCTGTCGGCTCGTGTATATTGTCCATTATACTGAAATGTGTATAAACCTTTATTACAATTTATGCACAAATATATTGCTATATTTACACGAATTGCGTTTGCCCACGTTCAATGTATTCTGCATTAATGTAAGTAATATGAAAAATATAAAAGACTCGTTTATTCATTTTTTTTATAATGAAGACACGCGCAAAGACATCAAAGAAATACTTACACCACTGGGCGAGATTGTTTACAATGAAATATATGTATATTTGTGGGTGATTTGCTTTTATAGTATATTTTTATTTGTTCTCGTTTTAGCAAACCTGTATTTGTTGTTGAAAATATTGAGCTTTGTTCGAGATGTACGAATATATGTAAATGATTGAATTTATCCAACAAATAATATATGTGAATAGTCTATAATGAGTAAATCAAAATCATCTAATCGTAAGCGTAGCAACACACGTAAGCATAGCAAATCCATGCGAAAGCAAAATCGTCGCAGTCGGTCTGTTAGTAATAAGCATAGACGCAGCATGTCAAAGCATAGTAATTCTGCGGTATTAACTCGTCGTAATTGGATGAAGAAACTACTATTTAAGGGCGGCAATGCATCGGTACATGCCGAAAATGTATTTGGTGGAATTGGACAACAGCACGCAATGAGCGCGAATAATAATGCGATTCACCAGAACCCGCCGATGGTAAATGCACCAGGACCAGCACAGCTCGAAATGGCTATGTAAACCATGAAAATGCGATAAAATTATATCATTAATATTTACACATTATTCATGATATAACGTGTAAAGAGACACATTATATATCTATAAATATATATATCTAAAAATGTGGTCTGGCAGAAAAAAAACGATGGAACAAAACAAAATTACTTATTTTAGAAATCAAATAAGTACCATATTTAAACCGGTAGACGGTGTTATACCTGAAATAAAAGAAGAACTTACTTGGTTATTTAGTGACGATGATATGTACAACGTGAATAGTGGTAATGTTGGTATTGGAACACAAACACCTGCAGTAAAACTGGATGTAAGTGGAACCATAAACACATCTTCCAATTTTACCATAAATTATGTTCCAATCGCATCACCCATTGGAAGTATTACCGCTTATACTTTAGCAATATCACCACCTGGTTGGTTGATTTGTGACGGTGCAGCAGTAAGTCGCGCAACCTACGCATCATTATTTGCAATTATTGGAACCACATTTGGAACCGGTAATAATACTACAACATTCAACTTACCAAATTACTTAGGAGCATTTTTAAGAGGAACTGGAACAAATGGTAGCTATTCTGGTCCTGCATTGAATACATCGCAAACACATGCAACACAAACGCACACACATACAGCGAGTTCAGTTGTTACAGACCCCGGTCATGTACATTCACAAACAACTGTCAATGATGATTTTAATAATAATCATTCAGGTGGTTATCCGGTACCAATAGGAAGTTCAAACCCAAGTTTTGCACAATATGATGGCGCTGGAACTAAAACCTGGGCAAATATAAACTCAAGCTCTACTGGAGTTAGTGTTGCGACAACTATTGCCAATAGTACAACTTCTATAAATGCAAACGAAACACGCCCTTATAACTTTGGTGTATATTGGATAATAAAATGTTAAGTTTTCAACCGAACATATAGAAACATATTGCGCTGTGGGCATGTTCAACATAAAAATGCGAATATATCGACATAAAAATCTGTTATATAATATTATCATGAGTGACAATATTATCGAGCAAATTCAATCAAAACAAGAGTTGATAGAAAAAATACAAAAATGGGTTACATTAGACAGTCAATTAAAGATCGTCAGCGAAAAAACGAAACAAATGCGCGAAATGAAGTCACAATTAAACAGTCAAATATGCGATTACATGAATGCGCACAATATGGCGCAGAATAAAATTAATATTAGCGACGGAGAATTACGAATACACGAGAAAAAAGAGTATTCATCGATTACATTTGGGTATGTGGAACGATGTTTAGCGGAATTAATCAAAGATAAAGCGCAAGTCAATTATATTATGCAATACTTAAAAGACAATCGAGAAATATCGACATGTAGTGATATTAAGCGGACATACAAAAAACCGGAATAAGGGGGTTTGTTCAAAAAATTATGTAATAATATAATAGTACGCCATGCAGTATATTGATTCATTTGCAAAGCAGGTTATATTTAATAACCAATTTGGCAGTCCTGTAGCAGGAATACCGTTGAGCACATGTGTGCAAAATGAAATGAGAACCGAACACGAAATTACAGGTGGATCACTCCAAAATGACCCAATGGAGAGGTTCGCTGACCTAGTAATCCCCGCCGGATTGTATATGCGTTCGTATGTTGACCCGCCGCCACGAATGTTTAAAAAAAACGCGTTTAAACCAATCAATCCTGAACTATTCGAAGAATTAATGAAAGACGTTACAAAACCGTTGAAATATAACAGCCGTCAAACGGTCAAACGCCGACCTAACAACTAATGATGTTAGACATCGTGCAAATGTGGGCAAATATATTATTTTGTATGATAATATATTTTCCAGTGGGTTTATAGTTGCTTACGACGAGAACCATGTTTCGTCACCGGCAAATATCTGGTTTTATGTTTTTTGGTGCGCGATTTGCGACCACCACCTTCCGTCGTGGTCTTTACATTTGTTTCAAATAACTTTTTAAACTCGGTAATTAAGCGCGCGTCCGTTATAACAGTGTCGCTGTCGCCGTCGCCATCGCCATCGCCATTTGTTTTCCAGCTGTCTGGAATCTTAATATTATTCAGGCGCATTGCATCGGCAGGATAATTGTATTTTGCTAGATTCGCATTTACCGGTTCTTTAAAATCCTTTAAACTAGAAACATACGGTTTAATACTATTGCGAGTAATGCCCACATCTATATCTACTATCAACCCATATTCGCAGTATACAAACAGTTCAAATAATAAATTCATATAATGGGGAATGATAACTGTTAGAATATTTTTGCCGGAATCGGTCGTTGATATTGGGCTAACAGAAGCGAGCAATTGTTGGTAAGTATTTAATTGGTTTGTTAGTAGCGGGACATATTTCTTTACATGTTGCTCAGTAGTGACTTTTATCAGCGGCAATAACAGTTCAACTCCATATTTATCTACGTTTTTACCAGCCATTTTAAATATAGAACCAATAATTTTGTCTTTGATAAGTTCATGCATATTATTATCACATTTTAGCTTTAATATGACCTGTTCCATCAAAAAATCCATAATATCCGTTGCTTTGTTCGATTTGAACTTATCAGTAGCCGTTTTGCTCATATCCATACCGGGAATAGTAGAACCTAGATTATCGGTGGTGATTGTTGTTGACTCTAGATTCGACATAAGTTTATCGGGAGACATCGATGTTGGCACAATAGTGGGAGTATCCATTGTCGGTGCACCGGAACCCGCTGAATCTCCTCCACCAAGCATTGGAACATCAATTTGTTGATTTTGTGGGATATATTCTAACATGTTGGGCGGTTTGATCGAAACTAAATACGCCTGTATCAAATCCTTTGATTTTTCATCAATGTAGTCAATTGGGGAGTTCAATGCATCATATTGCTCGTCGGTAATATTTTTCTTTTTCTTTTCATCTTTGCATATATGCAATGCAGGATTTGTTAAATACGTACACATGGCGTTTATAAGTTCTTCTACGTTGTTTGCCATCTTTGGTCGTAGTACAGTTTCATATTCTTCATTTAACATAAATTTTTGTAAGATATCTGCGACATATTTTGCGGCGAAAGCCATATTCGTTTATATTATCGATACAAAAAAATTGATTACAATATAACACTAATATAATTTATTAATGCAACAACCAAATCAAATGAATTCTGTAAAAAAATATAAATTAAAAGTCGTACAATCAGGATCGCCGGTATGCCATGAAATAAAGCACGCAAATAGTATCAATCCAAATACAAAAACAAAGAAAAAGAAGGCGGACATGTCATACCGGGAAAAATCAAAATTATGGGATATATTTGATTTAGACAAAGTGGATACCACATCCGGCGATGCGGGGGATTCACAACCGCCCAGCAAACTAGAATGTGTATATACCACGCCTAAAGATAACGATTTATGTCTTGCATGTAACTCACCGCTTATGATTATGGACGATGGATTCCCGACATGCACGAGTGACAAGTGTGGAATTATTTACAAAGACATTTTGGACTATTCTCCGGAATGGCGGTTTTACGGGGCAGACGATAAAAACGCGAATGATCCAACCCGTTGTGGAAATCCAATTAATCCATTGCTGGTACAATCATCGTTTGGGTGTAAAGTGTTATCGTCAAATACATCTTCGTATGAAATGAAGAAAATCCGCAAATGGACCGAATGGCAATCCATGCCGCATAAGGAAAAATCATTGTATGACGAATTCCAATTCATTACGGTAATGGCGCAAAATGCAGGAATCCCCAAAATCTTTATCGACAATGCCATGACCATCCATAAAGATATATCGGAGCAAAAAATGTTTCGTGGATTGAACCGTGACGGAATTAAAGCGGCCTCGATTTACATTTCATGCCGATTAAATGGATGCCCGCGTACATCACATGAGATTGCGCAAATATTTAATTTGGATAAAACGAGTGCGACGACTGGGTGTTCCATGGCAGTAAATATTCTACATAATATCGAGCGAGATTTAGACCCATCCAGCCAGACCGAGCTATGCGTGACACTGCCGAGTTCATTTATCGAGCGATACTGTAGCAGATTGAATTTTAATCCAGAGCAAACCATGTTGGCAAAATTCATTACAAAGAAGATCGAGCAGCAACACATGATTACGGATAACATACCACACGCAATTGCCGCCGGAATTATATTCTTTGTAGCTCATAATTGCAATAATAGTATCACAAAGCACGATATCAAAGTCATTTCGGGGGTTAGTGAAGTGACGATCAATAAGTGTTTCAAAAAATTGGAGACATATAAGGATACTCTCATCCCGGCAGTAATCCGCGAAAAGTACAAAACGGTCGCATAATTACCAAATGTATTTAGTAAAACACACGTTTGTAATTTGCATTACACCAATAATTATTTTTTAATATTTATTGGTTTATGAATGACCATGCCTAACATTCGCTGTTTGCGGGCGATAGAGTTCAATCGTGCATATATTTTTACAATACTATAATATATAATAGATGTACGACGAAAATATCAAATTGGAAATTCAACCCAGCGACGATGTTATTCCGCAAACAGTTCCCAAACTGATTTTCATTGTGCCATATAGAGACCGCGAACAACAAAAATCCTTTTTTCTTCGACAAATGCAACATGTATTGGAAGACATGAATAAAGACGACTATGCAATCTACTTTGCACATCAGTGCGATAATCGCGATTTCAATCGCGGGGCAATGAAAAATATCGGGTTTCTGGCAATGAAGCAAAAATACCCCAATGACTACCAAAACATAACATTCGTATTCAATGATGTGGATACAATGCCTTATACCAAAAACTTTTTGAAGTATGAAACAACGCATGGTAATGTGAAGCATTTTTATGGATATGCATATACGTTGGGCGGAATTGTATCCATAAAAGGAAGTGATTACGAAAAATCAAACGGATTTCCTAATTTGTGGGCATGGGGATACGAAGATAATATGTTTCAAAAGCGCGTACAGGCGGATGGATTAAATATTGACCGTTCGCAGTTCTACCCAATAATGGATAAAAATATTTTGCAAATGAAAGATGGACTGGAACGTATTGTCAATCGAACGGAATATGAACGGTTTAGATTTAATACAACTGATGGTTTGCAAACAATAGAAGACCTCGTATATAATGTCGACGAGAACACCATGTTTATAAATATCACAAACTTCAAAGCAGAGGTCGTAAATAACACTGCAAACAATACTGTCCATGATTTGCGCAAAGGCAACACGGTGTTTGGTCGACAACAATCTAAAATGCGAATGTTTATATGAGTTGGGCCATGCGAACGTTTCTACGAGTTGGCCATGCGAACCCCGCCAAACAACTTATACGTTAAACCACACTCATCGTGCGTTTCCCATACGCCCGATATTTTTACACAATAGTCATTGTAGTGTTGTAACTCCGTATAATTGTTTTCTTTGTACACTTTCATAAATCCAGACAGCAGTTGTTTAGATAACAAATGGACTTGTTTAAGGGGCTTTTGTTGGGTTTGAACATAATTATCTAACATTTTGCGCTCAATCTTAGTAAATTCGGCAATTAGTTGTGTATTGTGTTGCGATTGTGGATGAAATTTAAGCTGGGTTTTATCATCCACAATATCATGTGTGGATGCATCCACCGGAAAATGTAAATATAGTCCATTCATAGTCATATGTGGAGTAATATAACATAATTTGGTGAAATTTCCATCCATGATCGTATTATTTTTAGTATCTAGCCATGACACATAATGTGTTATAAATTTGGATGCGGGTATATTAAGATTCATCTGTCAACTGTATTGTATATGACACATGTATTTATTAGGGTTTTTTGCAAATAATAATTCTATAAGTATATAGTATATTTATGTCTGCTCTATTAAATTTAAATCCCATACCACTTATTCCATGGAAAGGGAGAACATTTAACCAAATACATTCATCTATTCAAAAAAATGGACAAATAAGCGCAAATATCCCCCAATTATTTGCGGCAAATCCATTGAAAATATATAGACGTGAAATTGCGAGCACTTCTGCAACTACATGTGGGTCGAATGCATCATTGCGAATTGACGGATTTGATCGCCCAAATGGTACAATCAATAATAGTGTTGCAACGACTATAAAGGGTTTAGTGAACACAATAGATAATACAATGCCGAATAATAAATGTGAAAATTATGAAAGCTGTAGTGTGGTTTTATCACCTGCGGCAAATGCTCGTAATCGAGTACGTAGTAGTGGGATGATTAAACGAAAATTTAACGAAGGCAAGAATGATGACACATATTATACATCATCGTCGCAATATTTGACCAGCCGTAACCGTACATTTGTGCAAAATCAATATAATTATATAAGAAAAGGGGATTCGACCGCAAAACCCGGGTCAAATCTATCATCCGCAAATGTGTATTCCCCCAATGGCACAAATCATTGTTTAAAATATTACATTCCCGTGGATACATCATTTGGATATAAATGGGTGAA
>Ga0209353_10000403_pt1 | contig 26342 bp, 21 predicted proteins | sample LauGreSpBDMM15SD_2_FD_187561 | JGI IMG/M metagenome (GOLD analysis project Ga0209353, IMG submission 187561) | Freshwater lake microbial communities from Lake Michigan, USA - Sp13.BD.MM15.SD (SPAdes) (version 2) | ecosystem: Environmental > Aquatic > Freshwater > Lake | place: Lake Michigan... | reverse complement strand
CCCCCGCTTTTGAGGTTACATTCCGCATGTTGCACTTGCCCCACACCCCCGCTTTTGGGATTACATTCCGCCTGTTGCGCTTGCCCCGCGCCCTCACTTTTAGAAATATTATGACCTGAAGGTGGACTATTTAATCCTGCGTGTAGGGTGTTTGAACTGACGGGATTCCAACCTCCATGTATATTTGGTAAAATGCAAAAACTCATCTAAGGTTAATTAGTTATAATAATAAAATTTGTTTATGTAGTTATTTTTTCAATTTAAGAACCCGTTTAAGTTTAGTCACAGGTGCTTTCTTTTCCTCTACTACTTCTTCTTTCTTTTCCTCTGCTACTTCTACTGCCTTTGCTTCCTCTTTCTTTTCCTCTTTCTTTTCCTCTACTGCTTCTTCTGTTTCTTTAATAGCCGATAAGAGCGGCTGTTTTCTCGGAATAACCTTTAATTTTCGTTTTACAGTCTCTCCTTTTTTCTCCTTTTCTTTTCCTTTATCATCGCTCAAAGCTTTTTTCACAGACTGTTTGGCCGTATTTGTTTCACCCAGTTCTATATTGACTTCTTCTCCGCTTTTATGCTGTAAATTCATCGATACTTTATCTGCATCGCTGACTTTTCGGACCTTCTTATAGATAAAATACCGATTTAAGAAAGAGATGGTGCGTTCGCCGTCCGACATATTAGGAGCTTCGCCATAAGAAGCCCGCAGACGAGGATTTTTCTTAATATCGTCATTCATTTTATTAAATACATCACTAAAGAATGCTGTTCCGCTGGTAAAAGGTGAGCGTAATTTCTCTAGCTCCTCTTTACTTACCAAGACAAAACCGTAGTTTTCCAAGACTCGTGTCAAATAAGAATAATTCACTAAATATTCCCGAAAGGTCTTGTTAATCGTTTCTTGGAACACGTCGATCGCATAACCGACACAAGATTCATCATCATTAAATTCGGCCCGGTCATAGCGTTTAATGACTTCCCACATTTTCTTCTTATCGCCAGAGGCGTCATCGCCAGACATAATGACCTTACTATCATTTTCTGGCAAATTTTTCAACATATTAAAGATCCGTTCACCGTCATAACTGGTGCCGATAAAATAGCCGCCTTCTTTTGTGACTTCAGAGACATTTTGCAAGAAATTCTGTAAGGTCTCTTGGTTTTCAAACATGTAATGTATGGCAAATTGGATAGAGCATACATCAAAGCCTTCGGCGGCTATACCATATTGCTTGTAAACCCCTTGACCGAGTAATTTCGCATCTTTGGGTCCTTGTCCAAACACCGCTTTTGTAATTTGTTTATCTTTGTCTACCAAAATACCAGTCGTCTTCCGAATATTCACACTGGAATTACCATTGACAAATAAAGCCGCCGGCATGACCTTATAACGTTTCCGATAATTCAAGTAGCGAGCATAAGCCCCATTGAGACGATTCTGAATATTATCTCTCGAAATATCAACACCAAATACAAAGCGGAGTTTCGCATCAATCCATTTGGGGAAATCACCGCCTTTACCCACCGCCAAATCAATTAACGTGCTGCCGGGTTTAGCCGCACTGCTGATCAAGAGACTTTTCACATATAAATTATGGAAATCTCGGAGGGCTCTGGTCTTACTGACTCCGGAAACTTTGTTATAATAAACATCGTCGTCGGCTAAATCTTCCGGCAGCCCATCGCCTGTCATGATCATGGTTTGGGTAATTGGATTATGAATTGAATGCCAGTTGCTATTGGCGACATGAAAGGCATTCCCGAAATTCTTTTCGCCGGCCCGCAGTTGCGCCGTTTTATCATACCGTACTCGCAGCGGCACCCAACGCCATTGCTCTTCTTTCGTCAAGTCGTATTTGAATTCTACAATCATATTATCTTCTATGATTTCGCCATCTTCGGTATACATGTTCTTCTCAGCATCCCGCAACATTAAATTACAAATACCGGCTTTATAATCGCTCGGTTCAGTAGGATAAAACTGCATCGGGACATATTTGTCTTTATATTCTAAATTATCCGCGTTCGGAATCTTATCGTCAATCGCGTCTTGATAAGGATTGACAAACCCGTGCTTACTTTCGTCAAAGCCGACCCGCAAAATAACCGTTTTATATTCAGGAATTTGCACTGAACTACTGACGTCGGTACCTGATTGAAAGAGACTGCCGATAAAATCCGTCCCATTCTCATTCTTTTTCGTTGAAACGAGGAAATCAATCGTATTAAATTTCGCCGGTTTCCATTTGAAGGAATAGTCCCAAGTAGATTTATAGGGTTTAATATATTCGCCAATCTTGTCCGAGCCTACTCCACGATTTGCTGGCGTGAAAATCAGACCGTCCGTCTCGTATTCAAAGAGTCCATCATGTTCTTTGGTCAAAATGAAACCGCAGCCTTGAAAGATGCTTTGTGCGGCAGTGCCGAGATAAAAGCGTTTCTTGGTAATTTTCAAAGGAATAGGTGCAGCTGCACTCACAATGGATATAGCACCGATTTTACCTACTAAAGCTTCTAGTAAAGGCAGGCGATATTTACTGGCTTCTTCTTCGGCGACTGTTGGCACGAACCCTTTTGCTCTTACATCTTCGCCGGCAATATAATAAATATCAAAGGCCGCATACATATTGATGAATTTCCTTTTCTTATCGTATAAGACGTGTTCACCGTCAAGTAAAGTATTCCACGTCTCTCTATTCTTGGAAAGAGTGCCGGTAAATTGCACATCCATATTGGTATTGATGAGATAGATTTTCCCTTCAGGGGAAATGAAGAGGAGCTTACGGTCACCATCGGCCTTATCTGTGACGGTATAATTTTCCCGAATATTCGGCACAACTGAATCCGCATTTAGCGGTTGAACATTTTTCATTTCTAAAGTATACGACGAAGGACCAATAAAATTGGCTGCACTGATACGAGTGTTTTCTTGATACTCTTTACCCCAGATTAATGCCATATATTGCTTAAGCACCATTTGCTGTTCAGGGTAGCTCACCGGATAATTGGTTTCTTGTAAACCCGATAAAACATATTTAATAACCGGTTTTAAGGCAGTCGTATTCAAAAGTTCGGCTGTATTAAACGCAGTACCTAGACCAACCTGTTTATTCACGCATTCTATTTCTATTTCGTATTTTTCAGGAGCATTAAAGACATCAGAATCGGTAATACTATATTCCGGCACATAAAAGCGGCCTTGTTTTTTTGAGTCTTTCACAACACTGAGATCAACAACGACTGGAAATTTAGGGTGACGCATTTTGATACGATTTAAATAACGGAACGTTTTCTTCTGGTCATTCCATTTATCAATAATAGAACGGACAATCGGAACATTTTCATGCATCTTGCTTTCCTTACTGAGAGAGACACGAAAATTGAAATCATTCATTTCGACCGATGAATCACCTGCTCCGCTTGCACCTGCACCTGCTCCGCTTGCGCCTGCTCCTACACCGCCTGTATCTGCTCTACTTGTCCCTGCTGAAAAGCGGTTCTTCTGAATAAAAGTGACTCCGGAGTCAATAGAGGATAAACTATTGGATTGACAATACTTGCGCACATTTTGTAAACCATTTATTTCCGTCCGGATACTTGATAGACGAGCAGTACCGGTGGTCGGATCCATAAATTCATTTTGTATACGTAATAAGGTGACGTTACCATCAATCGTAAAACCCATCGCCAAGAGTTTTTTAATAATATTATCATAATTGATGCGAGTAATTGATTTAATACCTCTTGTTCCAAATTTAACCTCTAATTCTAGCTCTTCTGTATCTGAATCTTTGGTAATATTATCGAGGTAAGTTTTTAATAAATGATGCATTGAACGATCGGTTTGTTGTTTTAAAGTTGCAGCGGCTTTATTTGTAGGTGCATGCGAAGTAGGTGCATGCGAAGTAGGTGCATGCGAAGTAGGTGCATGTGCACGTGAAGCAGTACCAGGTACCTTTTCTTCCTTTTTCTCGGTAGGCGCATGTGTTGCTTTCTCCGTAGGTGCTTTCTCCGTAGGTGCCTTCTCCACAGGTGCAGGCTGAGGCGCTGCAGGTGCAGCAATAGTAACCTTTTTCTTTGTTTTATTCATTTTAATTAAAACAGTTTTTTTCGGAGTCGTTTCCTTCTCTGCCATGTTTGTATATAAATATTACTGATAATATTTATATCATCTTGATTCAATTTTGTATTATAATAAGCTAGATATGCGATAAAATCTCCTCATACAGTTTTGTTTTGGTTTTCTGTTTGGTCTTATCATTGACTTTGGTCTCTAGGTCTATTTCTAATTTTTGGCAAATATCTTGCAGTTCTTTTAGTGTATAAGCCGACGGCGCTTTTAAAGGTTTCTGTATATTCTCAATAAACCAATAATTCTCTTTTACATTATTAAGAAATTCATCCGCTGCATCGTTCCATCTGAGCGAATCTTCTTTTTTCTCATTCTGAATGATAATGCCTTTTTTCTTATCACTTGCAATAGTATTAGCATCTGCAGTAGAATCAGTGTTAATTTCACAATATTTGCGACCATAAATATAGGTAATGGAAATATTATGAACTAAACAAAGAGCATATAAGCCTTTGATAGAAATGGTCGGCTGATTGACTAAGTTATCTTCCAGCTCGGTCCGCTTTAATTTCAACTCTTTTAGCTTTTCCTTTATGCTCTTCAACTTTTCGACGGTTTCTATTTTAATTTTCTTTTCCAGACTAAAGGAATTTGAACGATTCATTTCATATTCATCGTAGCCTTTGAGTAAGATAAAAAAACACCAGAATAATTTATCCTTTTGAAAAGGGGTAAAAGGTTTGGCAGATGTTTTTACAGAAGGAATAGGAACGGTAGTGGGTTGAAGCACAAGCGGAGCAGGTACAAGCGGAGCAGGCACAAGCGGAGCAGTCTCTTGTACTAGAGGTGCAGGCACAGGCACAAGCGAAGCAGTTACAGGCACAAGCGGATCAGTTACTTCTTGCGGTTCTTTTAAAGAGGCCGATTTTGAATACCCCCTAAGCATATTCGTTTTATTAAACATAAATGGCTGCATAAGAGGAAACAAATTTTTAGATTGCATCGCGTTAATCATATTAGTGTTATATTATAATATGATTTTCTCTTTATTACCTTTTTCAATTGGTAAAAAAATGTTGTTCTATCTCTTCCTTCTCGGTTTCAATCTTTTTCAATTGTTTTTGTTGTTCCTCTACATAATTTGCATATTTGTATAATTCGGCAATCACTTCTTCTTTTTGTTCAGTTAAATTCACAAATGTGCCATTATTGTTTTCATTCGTCTTTACAGTTGGCAAATTACTTAAAATACGCAATACTTCTATTTGATGATATTTGGGCATATTTTCAATACGTTCTTTCAGAGTATTTAATGCCATTATTATTAATAGTATTAATTGCTATTTATATTTAAGTTATTTATTTTTTAGTAGTAGTTTTCTTGAGTTTTATAGTGGCTCTCTTTTTAGTTACGGGAGGTGCAGGTTCTGCTTGTGCTACTGCGTTTGCTTGTGCTACTGCGTTTGCTTGTGCTACTGCGTTTGCTTGTGCTACTTCTTCTACTGCGTTTGCTTGTGCTTCTTCTGCAATTGGTGCTTGTGCTTCTGCTACTACTGCAGCTGGCTCAATTTCTTCAATTTGTCCTGCATTTTCTACTTCCTCCTCAATCTCTTTCGCCAATTCGGTGGAAATTTCTTTGGCAATAGAAATCTTTTTACTTACAGTTAATTTTCCCGTTTTACCTTTATTTTTTGCGGCTAATGCGGCGGCGGTTGCTGCGACGGATGTTTGTTTGACGGCATTTGGTGGCGGCTTATTTGCTCCTTGCTCAATCAATTCAGCAATAATCGAAATATATTTATCATTCAATTCAAAGCGCTGACCAATCACCCGGACTTTAATCTCATCATTCTCTTTAATTTGTGCAAATAAAGGCGACGTGTAATTATGATCTCTCGCAATAAAGATAACCACAGGTGTCGGCGTTTCATCTATTTCAGCTCTAATCCCGGCTTTGTTAATATGTTTGGCAATACAGCTGATGTGCATTCCTTCCACAGGCGAACAAACATAGCATTGAAATACCACATCAAATATTACAATTGAGCCGTTTACCAAACCGCTAGAGAAAGTAATGATTTCTACAGTATTCGGTTTGATATAACCTTCAACAATACATTTGCCTTCTACTTGAAAGGCAATAGCTTTCTCCAAAGTTTCTTTTATACTGTTGCCTATGTTATTAATACTGATAGGAATACTTTTTGTGATTAATATTTGATTAAAAAGCCCTTGTTGAGTATGAACAAACTTTTTATAGGCACCTTTTGGTTTGACAATTAAAGCCATCTTACTATTTATTACTGATATTATTTCTAAATGGTTATTCAATTTTATTTCTTTATCCCTTTTTCTCTCTTACTTGTTTTTTCTTGGCTTTAATAACTGTTGTATATTTCTCAATATTAGTTAAAACAGACTCGGGAGGCGATAAAAACCAATGTTTCCGATCCTTTCTTTCACGCTCAAATGAACGCGCATAAAACTCTTGCAGAACGCAAATCTCTCTTTGCGGAATATCCAACTGAGTAGAAAATACATTCTTACCAATAATCGTGTTTAAAATTTCGATCGCTTTACTCTTGTTAGAATTCTGATCACAACGGGCACCCAAGTCTCGGGGATTTGTAATATCCTTGGTTTTAAATACGACATAGTTCTCGGTTTTAAAATTATTTGTGAATCCAATCAGCTTATTCAGGTTCGTTAAAATATCGGTTTTCTTTTCATTCATTCTCTCTTCCAGGTCTTTCAGATCTTCAGATTCGGCCAGATTCCATACTGCACCTGTACCTGCACCTGCACCCATGTCTGCATCTTTAGTTTTTACCAAGACCGATAACTTCCCCCCTGTTTTCCATAAAAATCCTTTTAAACCATTCCTACCGATTAAAATTTGTTTATTGATATAAGTTTTGATATGTTTAAAAGCTGTTGAGGTATTATAAAGCGGATTTACTTCATATTGATTCAATAAGACTATTATATCGGCTAAAGGTAATTCATCCACCATATGTTCAGCAATTAAATAGTGCAGTATCTGCTCGTTCAACCCGTTTTTCTTCAACAATTCCATCGCCCGATAACAAAACATGTACCAATTCTTCTCTCCTTTGCTAATTTCTTGTGGTGAAGTAGCCATGAGATAATTTGTTTCCAGGGTCTTGTGTAATAATGCCAACTTTTGCACTTCGGCCGGAATATCTTGTATATTAATAATAGCTTCGTTTACTTTCAATTCTTTCGGTAATATCATATGAATCTTATCGTTTTTCACTTCTAAAGGTATCGTCCTGTCATGAATACTACTACGGGTATTTTTCAGTTCTAGCGGTTGAAAAAGATATAGGTCCGCTATATTAATCAGATTACCTAACCGGTCATATTTATCAGTAATATATTCGTTTTTATCCTCGACCAATTGATGTAAGGCTGCATTGATTTGCACTAAAGGATAAGGTTTCAATATATTCAACAGGGTGACTAATTCGCTTTTTCTATAAAAGAATCTCTCCTTCATGAGTTGTTTTATTTTATAAATGAGTTTATCATTGTTCATCATTATAAAATCTTCATTATAGGTATCTAGTCGGACATCTTCATCGCTAATCTCTTTGTCTGGACGACATTTATAATCACATGATTCCATATAGTCGCAAATAGAGGAGAAAGGTTTGTCACCGATTCTATAATTCTCTAATTTAATACCACTGCCTAGATCTAAGGTAAGCGGTTTCACCTCATGATTTGTCATATTCTCTTCGCTAAAATTTAATTGGGCTTGATTTAGAATACAATCGATGGATATTTCTTTCAAGACCCGACTCACTTTGCCGATTTGCACGGCTTTTATTTCGGCCAAGCGGTATAAGTAAAGATCTGCGGTTTCCTCATTTTTTATGTTATCTGCTTCGCTGGTATGTAAAGACCCGTATAAATATATTTCCACATTTCGCTGCAAAAATGGTAAGGCTTTATGACTGCATGTTCGCACGGCTCGGCCGACAATTTGTTCAATCCGACTCATGTTATACCAAGGCTCTAAGATATGCACTTGCCGAATAAACTTCAAGTCTAGACCTTCCGCACCGGTTTGTGAGATCAGCACAACTTTCACTTTACTGCCATTGACATTATCGTCGTCGGTTAACATTTTAATGTCGGCGGCAGGATTTGGCGATAGACCTTTGTCACCAGTTATCATCGCATATTTATTATTTGCAGGTCTTTCAGCAACAGCAGGCGGTGTTTGAAAGAGAGATCCAACCGTGCCGGCTCTTGAAAAGCCACATTCTTCTAAAGCTAAAGCGAGCGGTACTAATCCGGCATCAATATACTGCGAATAGACTAATATTACACCAGTAGACGCTAATATGCGGTCACAAATAGTTTTTATTTTTGCACTATATTTGCCGATTTCATTAGGCGAAAATAACCGACCATATTTCGCAAGTGATTGCGGCTGATAATCAAAGCCGGTGCGAACATGGCTGCTTGAATCTTCTTTGAAACTCATTATGCGTTTCAAACCTTCGCCGCCGATTAGTTCATTGGAATTGAAAGATGCAGCGGCTGTTGCTACTGTTGCTGCTGTTGCCCCTGTTGCACTTGCCGTTAATCTCTCATCTGGATATATTATATTCAAGGCTTCTAAAGGTTGTTGCAGCATCGTATAGCCAAAGGTTTCGATATTTTCCATCGTCGGCATTTGTTTATAGTTACCGATTTGACCTCCTCTCATCCGTTTGATAATATAATTATAGCCGAGTTGTTGGTATTCACCAATATTCACTAGATATAAAGAGAGATGCTCAATCGGTTGTGCTAATGGCGTGGTACCATTTAATTGTATAGTGGGATAAGGCTTTTGCGGGAAAGTATGCTCCGGAGCGTATTCTTTGGTCCAAATACGATAGGGAAATGTATACGGATTTTCACCTCTTACGAAAGAGATATAACCGGTAGCTTTTCGCTCTAATAAAGCCTTACCAATTTCTTCGCCTGACTCGGAAATCTTGAAAGAGCCATCTTTATTAAATACATCTTTAGTTTCAATGGTCGCTCGGCGATCGTTCATATTCATCAGATTAACGAGCCAGATGATTTCTTTATAACTATTGAACATGGGTGTGGCTGATAGGAGTAATAGTCGCAATGTATTCACGTGTTTGATAAGTTTCATCAATTCATCGGCTACCCGTTTATCTTTATTCTCGTCTGTCATACGAATGTTATGCACTTCGTCAATAATAATTAAACGGTTATTGAAAATCTTCCTTAACTTACTTTTTCTTATGTTAGTAATCATTTTTGGATCAGTTATAGTAGGATCATCGATGGCACTTTTTTTCGCAATATAATTGGCAAATTCTACATAACCGAAGAAAAAATAGTAAGTGTCAATAGTGCGGTTAATTTGTTTGATGACATTCTCTCTTGAGAGACCTTTCATATTCATCGGATTGATTTCTTTTAAAAATTTATTACCAGTGCAGGTGCGAATATTCCACAGACCATCAACGTCTTTCAACTTCCGTTCATCAAATAGCTGTGTTTTAAAATTAGATTGCACATTCGGTGAAGCGACAATCATAATTTGACTGGTCATACCCATTTGCATAATATAATCTCTCATCTCTTCGGCGACACTAATGGCCGAGCAGGTTTTTCCACTGCCTAAGCCATGATATAATAATAAACTGTTATAAGGTGTTTGAAAGGAGAGGAAATTTCGGACAAACATTTGATGCGGAGCGAGTTCAAATTCGGCATTACACATGAGTTCGGCTTGCTTGGCAATATCGGGATATATTTCGCCGTCGTATAAGGTGTCATTAAATTCTTTCCGTTCGGCGATTTTTATATTGAAATTGGGATCATTTAATGATGGGTATAGGAAATCATAATCCTGACTATTATTGGTTAAATCATCCCGCTCTAATATTTCCTGCTTATTTTTATATGTGTTTTGTAGATTTGCTGGCGCTTCTTCACTAATTTGCTCCGGTTCCAGAGCAACAGTGGCAGGAGCAGGCACTGGTGCGTCAGCATTGACAGGAACAACCGTCTCACCCTTTTTAATCGGTTCACATAAACCTGTTTTTTTATTTCGTCTGGTACCTTTGGGGCATAGGGTTCTTCTAGTTTTTCTTACTCCTAGGGTCAATGCTTGTTCCAGCTCTGGCGCTGGCGCTTGTTCAGGCTCAGGTGCTGGCGCTGGCTCAGGCTCAGGTGCAGGCTCCGGAGCTTGTCCTACTGCTAGCGCTTGCGTTTTATTATAAGGCTCACATTTCTTTGTTCTATTATTAAATCGGGTTCCTTTTGGGCAAGGAGCTTTTCTAGTTTTATTTGTAATAGGACCTACAACTTTTTGAGGATTGTTTGGTTCCCCTACATTTGGTTCCCCTATACTTGGTTCCCCTACATTTTGCATTATTATTAATATATGCACATATAAATTTATATACGTTTGTACTACATTTTGTACTTACATTGCTGTACTACTTACATGATATTATACAATTTATATTTGCTAAGCATTGTTTCCACACGTGTTAATACATCTTTCTTCTCTAAATTATAAGGTCTAATCAACTGCAATGAATCATTATAACTTTTCCAATCCATCTTGCTTACTTCTGTATGCTGATATGGATTTTTCTTCTCCAAAGTATTATCATATTCCATAATAGCCACATAGTATTTATGTTTATAAGATTTGTAGTTTGAACCGGTAAAGATTTCTTCAAAAGGCATTACATTTTGTAATATATTAATTGATGTACGAGAGTATCCGGTTTCTTCTTCAAATTCTCTCAAGGCGCATAACAAATCCTTTTCTTGATTATTATGCCGTCCTTTTGGAAAGCCCCATTCGGTTTCACTCCATTGTGTAGTTGTCTCGTTTATCAGAGATTCCATTGAATATTCATGATCATTAATTAAGATGCCCTGTTTCAATGAATCGAATTTTTCGCGGGAAATCTTCTCTTCGCCTCGGTATTGCGTATTAATGTCATCGCCCCATAATTGTTTCCATAAAGTATCAAAATCACTATTTAAAATCCGATGTTTTTCTTCTATTGTCATCTCGGAAATAAGATTCATTAAATACATCTTACTATAGATATTATATTTACCCCGCATAAATTCTACATAACCAATGCTGTCTTTTCGTCGTATCATTAAATATTCATTAGCACCCTCTTCGTTTTTTCTAAACACGATTATACCAACACTGGTAATAGGTTGTTTACATTGATAAAATATATGTCCCTTGTTTCCACAATTATTACAAAAGTTATTTGTATTACAAAAATTATTTGTACCCGTAAAATTACTTGTGCCTGTAAAACTTGTGCCTGTAAAACTTGTGCCTGTAAAATTACTTGTGCCTGTAAAATTACTTGTGCCTGTAAAATTACTTGTGCCTGTAAAACTACTTGTACCTGTGAAATTTGTACCCGTAAAACTTGGACCGTTTATATTCATAAATTATATGTTATAAATGTAATCTTTTTATATCATTTATTATAATGGCATTAGATCCGACTGTATGGGGGCCTTTTTATTGGTTTGTATTACATACTATTGCTTTAACTTATCCGCTGAATCCAAATGAAACTATTAAGAAAAAGTATTATGATTTCATACAGAATATTCCATTATTTCTTCCAGTTTCAGCTATTGGTAACCAATTTAGTAGTTTATTAGATAAATATCCAGTTACTCCTTATTTAGATTCGCAATCGTCATTAGTCAAGTGGATGCATTTTATACATAATAAAATAAACATCTCTCTTGACCTGCCGGAAATAACGATGGAAGAAGCAATGGTAAAGTATTATGAACATTATAAACCTAAAGCAGTAAAAGAGAAGGAACAAAGAAAACGAAGAGAGAAATATGTTTTTACTGGTGTGGTTTTTATTATTGTGTTACTAACGGCTTATTTATACAAGAAATAAATATAATATATTAATATATACCAATGCGTAACAATAAAACACATTATAAAAAATATAAAAAGGAAGGCAGAGGTAGAAAAAAAACACACAAAAGATCACAAGGTGGTAAGGCCGTTGATGCCGGTAGTTATGGTTGTGTATTTAGTCCAGCGTTAAAATGTGCTGATAAAACGATTCCCTACAAGGAAAATTATATATCTAAACTCATGCATAAGAGAGATGCCGATTTGGAAATCATAGAAATGAAAAAGGTGGAAAAATATATTAAAAATATACCAAATAATGATAAATATTTTCTAGTTGCTGATACATCGATTTGTAATCCTGCTGATATTACTAATAAAGAGGATTTAAAATCATTTGACGAAACATGTGGTTTGTATACAAAAGAAGGGATTGATAGTTATAATGTGAATCAGAGTTTAAATAAACTATCTCTCATTAATATGCCAAATGGTGGCTTGAGTATAGAGAATTTCATTTATAAATGGATTGATATGCCCGATAAATATCAAGTATTTATAAAATTAAATAATGCACTTATCCAATTGTTAGTAAACGGAATTGTTCCATTAAATAAGCTCGGATTTCATCATTATGACGTAAAATCAGGTAATATTTTATTTTCTCAGGACGGTAATGCCCGATTAATAGATTGGGGATTGGCCAGCAGTAATGACGGCGTCGTTGTTCCAGATGCTATTAAAAATCGTTCGATTGCTTTTAATATGCCTTTTTCTGATATATTTTTCAATAATTATATACAAAAATGGTTACCGGAGGAATATATAAAAATAAAAGCTGCTTCAGGGTTCAAAGGAAAAAATGACGGCCAAGCCGATTTATTAAAAGTGATTGCTGTTAATTTAATAAATAAATCGATACAAGAGACGAGCGAAGGACACTATGAATATATAACGGCTAATATATTACACGATATATATAAATTATATTCTGATAAAAATAGCTATAATAAATTAGACTTTAATGTATTAACTTTCAATGTTCTCATAGAATATATTCAAGCTGTTTTAATGAAATTTGTAGATGAAAATGGTAATTTTAATGCGGCCCGATATTTTTACGAGGTTTTTGCACACAATGTAGACATCTGGGGATTCATAATAGCCTATGCGCCTATTATCGAAGATGGTTATGGCAAAGTTCATAAAGATATTATTAATGGAGTTTGTCGTATACTTTTGAAATACTGTTTTAGTTCAGAATTTGCCATAAAACCTATTACCATTACGGAATTAGTGGCAGATCTATCGTCGTTGAATGATATTGCCGCAAGTATACCTACTGTTAATATGCCGCCTAATTTGCAAAATAAATTACAAAGTAAATTGAAATTTAATGCACAAAGTAAAGAAGGGCCGAGTAAAATGCAGACTAAAGGAGTGAGTAAAGTACAGAGTAAATTTATAAAAACACCATTTACTAAAAATAGAACAATGAGGGAAGAAAATAGTGATTATTCAAGTCCAACAACTAATGAAATACAATCATACTAGTAAAATAATCTTATATTATATAAAATGAAAACAGAGTTGTTAATCATTGGTGTTACACTATTTTTTATATTAAATACATACAGTGATGGTAAGTTTGTAAAAGTAGTGAAATCATGGAAAAAATATTATCAAATGGCTGGAATCGGGTTTGTCGGTCTCTCGGCATATATATTTATGAAAAAATATCCATCCCATTCAAAGAATTTATTATGTCATGCAAATGGGCTTATAAAATATATGCCGATTGATAAAGAAGCGAGTGATTTATTAACGCCTCTTTTAGATATGTCAAGAGGTATGGGCGGCGGAGGTATGGGTGGTGGAGGTATGGGGATGGCGATGAATAGTGGCATGGGTGGAGGCATGATGATGTCTTCACAAGAGCGACGTATTTTAAGTTCGGGCAACAATGGTAACCATAGCAACAGTGGTGGCAACAATGGTAAAACTGTAAAACGGTCCGTCAGTGAAACCAAGAAAAAATATGTCGCGGCCCAGCAAGGATGGAATTGCGGCGGTTGCAAAAAACAATTACCTGCATGGTTTGAGGTAGATCATAAAATTCGTTTAGATAATGGCGGTTCAAATAGCGTGGATAATTTAGTGGCTTTATGTCGTGATTGTCATGGAAAAAAAACTGCCTTTGAAAACTTGTAGCATTTTATATAATAATTATATGATTATTATACAAAGATGAGTATACCTCCTCCTAATAAAAAATGGTACGATGTAAGTTTAACAAATAAAATTAGAGATTCAGTTGAAAGTGCAAAGAAAATACCTCTGGATTTAGATGAGAATATAAAAAAAATGAAATCAACATACGATAAGTATTCTCGGAAAGATATTAATCTGAGTTTTCTCGATCGTTTTACACGAAAACTATACGCAAATCCATCTTATCTGGGTAAATTAGAAGTTATTCAATATATTATATTTCTTGTCCTGATCTATTATTACAATCCTTTGAACATCAATACAAAATATCCTGCTTTTACAAATTTATTAGTGTTGTGTGTGTCATTTACTTATATCCTGCTGTTTATTTTTTTAAAGAATAAAATCGACATAAATGATGATGTGGATTTAATAGATCCATCGGAATCGAATATATTGATAAAATTCATCTCTCTTATTATCTTTTTTGCTCTCTTTATGGTATTTATTAAAGGCCTTCTTTGGGTCTTCATGAATACATCTATTATACGTGTAATCAATCATATGGTCGGTCTACTTATATTTGTTGTCATTTTAGGTATTATCTACTTATATTTTCGGAAGACAATCAATAAGGCCAAGAATGCACCGGGCAGAAAGTTAACGACATTATTCTTGAAATTTATCATGTACTTGCCTTGTCTAATTGTAGATATTACCGAATATGTTAAATATCAATTAAATTTAACTACTAAACCCGTGTGGATTTTACTTGGGGTCGAAGGGAGTTTAGTCGGATTGTATTTTATTCTGCCCCTTCTTTTTGATAAAATGATGACCGCAAATGGTTTGAAATTATTAAATCAGCCGACTTATTTGTCTCAAGAAAATACCTTAGCTAATTATAAGCAACTACATAAAAAAAAACTGACTGATACTGAAAATAAGAATATGGATATGGATGAAGTTTATAAAAAAAAAATAATTACGAATGCAGAATACGCGCCTGATGAGATTGATTATAGCAGAGATGCCGATAGTATTAAGCCTAAGGGATACAAAGATCCGAATATACCGAAAAATGTCTATTTAGCATGGATTTATAATAAATTCCAGAAACCGACATGGATAAGTTTTAAGAGAAAGGTGGTTCCTCAATATACAGATAAGGATGCTAAACAGTTTAGATATGCATATGCTTTATCGGCTTGGTTTTATATTAACCCGCAACCCCCTAATACGCGAACAGCTTACACAAAATATACAAATATTATCAAATATGGTAACAATGTGAATGTTGAATTTAATGGACAATTAAGCAGTATAAGAGTGATGGCAAATGTAGCCACTAGTGGCGATGACGTGGCGAAACAACCGAACGATTCAGTAGAAATATATGAGACGAAGAATGTTCTTTACCAAAAATGGAATAATGTTGTTATAAATTACGATGAGGGTTATTTGGATATATTTATGAATGGCGAATTGGTCGGTTCACGTTCAGGAGTAGCACCTTATATGACAAAGGATAGTATTGTGGCTGGTGCGGAAATGGGTATATTAGGCGGCATTTGTAATGTCACTTATTATGATACTACATTGAGTAAAAGTAATATTGAATTAAGTTATAAATCACTTAGTGGTAAACAAAATCCATATGTTTGGCGATTGAAAGATGATATTAAAATAAATGTTAAACGTGGTAAGAAGAAAAATATAATGGACGAGTTTAAGCATACGTTCAGTATAAAATAAGTATATTACAGAAAGAAGTATTTAGTATGTTTTGGTTTATTTAGATATATTATAGTTAATTTCTATTCTATAATATATATAAAATGGAAGTAAAGAAAATTGTTATAATAGTTTTTGTTTTATTAGTAGTAGTCTATCTAATTGTAAACGCCTTTTCAAAAACTAGTAAATTGACGGATATGGCTTCAGGCAAATTATTGCAAACCATTGCGGCTTCAAAATTAAAGAATGCGAATAATTCGAGCAACTTTACATATTCTATGTGGATCTATGTGGATGATTGGAATTACATGTTTGGTTCCCCTAAGACTATTCTAAATCGTGCCGGCTGCCCGAATGTTACTTTAGGTGATAAACCTAATACGTTAACCGTTAATTTGAATTATTTTAGCACAGGTACTAGCGGCTCAAGCGCACCAACCCCTTATGCTCCTAATACCAGTAATTGTGCTACAAATGCGGCAAATGCTTCCGCCTGTCAAGCCTGTAATCAAGGGTTTGAATGTGCTTGTGCGAATTGTGATCCGGTTTTGTATGCGGCCACAAATAATCCTACTACAGGTGCCCCTCTTACACTTACACCGCCTTGCAAGGCAAATGGTGATCCTGCTGCCGCTGCCGCCGCCGGTGCGGCCGGTGCAGGTGGAACCTCAAGTGCTTGCACTATAGAAAATATTCCTATTCAGAAGTGGGTCAACGTCATTATCAGTTTATATGGCAGCACTTTGGATACCTATTTGAATGGTAAATTAGTACGAACATGTGTTCTACCTGGCGTTCCGAAAGTGAATAATAGTGCCGATATTAGTGTAACGCCTAACGGCGGCTTCAGCGGGTGGACTTCAACTTTTAAATTTTGGTCTGATGCTTCTAATCCTCAACAAGCATATAATATTTACAAAGCCGGATTCGGTGGAAGTATTTTAGGAAATCTTTTGAATAAGTATCGGTTCAGGTTTTCAATGATTAAAGACAATAAAGAAGCAGGCAGTTTTGAAATCTAAATGTCTTTATAACCAACTGCTTAACATATATTTTATATATTTTATATAATATATATAAGAATGGGTCTTGGAGAATTAAAAGTACAATTTCAACAATTTCAATCAAATCAATATGTACAAGGAAGTAAGGATTTTTTAAAATCAAATAGCATTGTGGCGAAATTTGCCTTTCTGATTTTGATCTTAATTGTCTTTATGTTACTCATGAGTTTAGGTTCTTTGATATTATCACTTGTTTTTTCCAATAGTCATAATCCTATTCTAATTGACGGAATGATAACCTCTAATCAAATGATGATTATTCCTCAAGATCCGTCTAAACCAGGAGCTAAACCTATTTATCGTTCTAATAATGAGAGAGAAGGTTTAGAATTCACCTGGTCCGTTTGGATATTTATTGATGATTTTACTTATAAGGAAAAAGAGTTCAAACATGTCTTTCATAAAGGTAATAATAATATTACACCAGGATCAGTAGCAAATACGCCAACAGCAGGTCTAAATGCGCCTTTAAATGGTCCAGGTCTTTATATCATGCCTCGTCAAGATGATGCGAAAAATGGTAACGTGGCGGCCCTTCGTATTGTTATGAATACGTTTGGTTCGATTGACAACAATATAGATATTAAAAATATTCCCTTACATAAATGGGTGTGTGTCATTATGCGAGTGACCAAACAAGGGCAATTAGATGTTTATATTAATGGTGTATTAGTGAAACGGTTAATGTTAGGCAGTGTGCCAAAACAAAACTATGGTGATGTCTATGTTTCTTTGAATGGCGGTTTTTCTGGTAATACGTCTAATTTGCGCTATTTTGAAAAGGCTATTGGTACGAGTAAAATACAAAGCATATTTAATAGTGGTCCAAAAACAATTATGGTAACGGCGAATCTGCCGAGCACGAAGAAGGGTACAAATACATATTTATCAAACCGATGGTTTATGAAAACGGCGGTTGATATCTAAGGGGGTTGCACCCCCTCACCCCCGTTATAACCTAGACGTCTGTAGATAAAATTTTAAATATGTAAATAGTTGGTATTTTCATATTTAAAATACGTGAGCGAGTGTGTTTTCGTTAGAAAATATACGAGCGAACACACTTATTCCCGCAAATTCGGGTTAATGCAAATCGCTCGTGTCGGGAAAATATCACCCGACATGCAAACATCGCCTTCACCTACTTCAATACAGCTACGAAATCCTCTATCTTCTCCGATATAACAAAAACCGGCTTTGGATTTCGGTTTCATTTGTGTCATACTGGTTGCATCATCTGCCTGAGGGATAACAGGTTTTTTCTTATACTTCTTTTCCTTTAATAAAGTATTACCGCTAGTATCAGTTGCACCGGTTGCACTTGCACCTGCACCTGCATTGTCAATATTATTCACAACTTTTTTTTCATCTAATATTTTGGCTAATTTATTGACACCTGATTCAGGTTTTTTCTTTTCTAAATTACCGAAAAATTTAGTAACCGGATCGTATAAATGAGTTATATCAGTAGTTTTGGGTTTTTCTAAATAAAGATACAATGTCAGAAATAAAAAAGTTAGAACAAAAATAACAATTATATATTTAAATATTTTTCCTCCCTTGCCTTGTGAGCTACTCATAGCCGCAGCCGAAGCACTAACCGGCACGCTCAATAAACGAGACTTATTCGGAGAAGAGGAAAACAATGAACCTGATGTAGTAGATGATGATGGTGCTTTAAATCCTTCTGATGATTTTGGCATAGAACCAGTCAAATTAACCGGCGAAGTGCTTCGTGTAGAAGTAAAATTGTTAATAGATGATATTTTACTACTGTCAATAGTCGTGTCGGCTCCGCCCTTTTTATTCTTACTTACTCTTTTTGTCTTCTTTGTAGGCATTTTTATTATATATGTATATTATTTATATAACTCAATATTATTCAAACAGGACTTAGGCAGAGCCCCTAATACGGGGGTGAGGGCAAGCGTAGCGGGACTTAGGCTATGCCCCTAATACGGGGGGTCAGGGGGCTATGCCCCCTTAAACATGCCCCACTTCCGTCTAAATTGTGAGGCTTTTGGTACAATTATTTTTTTAGTTACGCGAATATCAATTGGTTCATAGATTTGATCTTTGTAATTCATCATGCATTCAAAACGATAGATGTTGACCATATAAGTGTTAGCGATGCCATAAGTGTTAGCGATGCCATAAGTGTTAGCGATGCCATAAGTGTTAGCGATGCCATATGCATTTGCATTTTCCTGTAACCTCCATTTCACATCTTTTAGTGCCAATAAATCATCGGGTTTCTCTGTTTTATATACTAAACTATCCCGCTTAGAAATAACACGTTTGAAACCGTCAAATGTGCGCACGATTTTAGGGTTGTTGATATCATAGAAACTGCTTCTATCAATGGTCAATCCAATAGCCAAACACCGGTCATTCATAAGATTATCTTCAATACCCCAGCCCCAAAAATTAGGAAACCCTAGAGTCTTTTCAAAATCTGCCCCTTTAATCGCAAACATACCGCCGAGAGCGAATTTAAAACCGTAATAATGTTTTACGACACCGGCGGTTGTTTGATAATCAATAAGACCTTTCTCAGAAGGCCATGTATCGACATCGTGAAAAATAAAGGTCATCTCTCTATAAGCGTCTGGGTATTTATCTTTTACAGCCATAAAACCGATATTTTTCATAGCACCTCGATTGAAAGGTCGGGCATCATATTGATGGGCGAAATATATTTCATAAGGCTCCGGAGTATCCTCTAATAAACTGGTAATATTTTCTAGAAAAGCGGTTTTATCTTTTTCGCGATCACGATAAGGGACAATAAATACTTTTTGTGGTAGAGGTGATGCCATTATGTTATTATATATATAAAATATTATCTCTACTGACATAATATTTTATGTCCTTTATGTTTTTTATGTATATTATTCAACATTATCTGTATTCGTATTCTCTCCCATCATAATATTGTTCATCTTTTCCAATCGTTCAATCGTTTTATCTAAATTAGTTCGTTCTACACCAGCGTACAAGTAATCTATTTTCAAGGAATCTTCATTCTTCTTCACGTCTTTATAAACCACTCCAATTTTTTTAATTATAGAATCAAGTTCTTTCTTATTACTAATGATATCGATTGACAAATCCAGCGGTTCAGTCAACATACATATGGCAAAATAAATAATATACTTTCGTCGTTTTTTGACGCCTGCTGTATATTTGATACTATACATTTCCAGTAATGCATTAACAATTTTCGTGAGAAGCGGATTTTTTTTCTCGGAACATTCATGTAAAATAATATCCCAGACTAACCAAATGATATCATTTTTGAATTTGTCTTGAATCGGCGCAAATTGCCTTGTTTCAGCTAAGCATAATTCCTTCTTCTGCTTGCACAAGGTCTCATATTCCAATATCCATTCTAACCAGTAACAAGCACTCACACTATTTTTGGATTCTTTGGAGAGATGATAGGCAAATTCATTCATAGCAATAAACAGTTCTTTTGGATCATCCGGTTTAAAAATATCACTGACATATTTTATCGTCGGGGCTTTCAAGCGCGATGCCATATGAGTCATATTAAATTCATCGTCCTTCTTTATTTTTACAGCTTCTAGGCTATGTTTTTTTCGCGAATGACAAAGTAAACTAATAACCTCAGCAAACAATTGGCGAATTTTTATATTATTGCGCATAGCCAATTCATTGCCGACATAACCGGTTGAAACAATATCTTTAAAATTTTTAAACCGCATGGAGATGTAAATAGGTAATTTAGGATTGCCTAAATGAATATATCGGCTAATGTATAAAATAATTATTTCCCATAAATCACCATAATGCCCGGCACAAATTAGTTCGGCTGCCCAATAACAAGCCGGTTCCACTTTGGCATTCACTAAGCAATTAATCAGCTCTGTTTTTACTTTTGTTTTTTGGAATTTAGAAAAAGTAACCCCTTTAAATTCAGCGCTACTTCTTTTATCATTTATATCAGTATCACTCATATTTTATATATATAATACATATATACAAATGCCACTTGCAAACTCAATACGAAGCATTAAAAAATCATATAATATATTTTCCAAGACGACTTTGTTACATAAATTTTTATACTTTTTGGCCCTTTTAGTTTGCATTTCTCTGATGACTAATTATGGCCGACAACACGTAGAAGGGTTCAAAGATAAAGAAATTAAAAGAAAAAATAACGAATTTGATATGCGTGATGACATTACCAATATTTACGATGATTTCTATGTAAATATTTATGACGATATGGTTTTCTGTAAAAATAAAAATGATTTTGAAATAGGGAAAATGATTGAATTGACCAAACCTACACCAAAGAGTTTTTTCTTGGATATTGGCTCCGGAACCGGGCATCATGTGAGTAGTTTACAGGCGCATGGTTATAAAGCGGAAGGCATTGATATCTCTCCAAGTATGGTGAACAAAGCAAAAGAAACATATCCTGAATTCAATTATAAACTAGCGGATGCATTAGATGGAGAGCTTTATCCGGCCGAAACCTTTGATCAAATTACTTGCTTTTATTTTACCCTTTATTATATCCAGAACAAGAAGAAATTATTCGATAATTGCATTAAATGGTTGGTTCCGGGTGGATATTTATCTATACATTTAGTGAATCGTGACAAATTTGATCCGATTATTCCTGCAGGAAATCCGTTTAATATTGTGTCGCCGCAAAAATATGCAGATAAACGTATTACAACAACTACTGTAAAATTTAATGATTTTGAATATAAATCCAAATTTAATCTCAAAGATACTGTGACGAGTAATGAAGAACCAAATGCTTTTATGCTGGAAACGTTTAAAAATCTGAAAGATGGTGGTGTCCGCAAACATGAACATAAGTTTTACATGTTGACACAGGCGGAGATTCTGGATATGGCCAAAGATGCTGGATTTATTATTCATGCGAAAATAGATATGTTAAAGTGTCAGTATGAAAGCCAATTCATTTATATCTTGCAAAAGCCGACGTAGGCAATGAGCCGTCGCATGCAAAAGCCGGCTTAGCAAAAAGGCATATAGTTTATAATCAAATAAAATAGTCTATTACTAATACACTATTTTATGCTCACTTCACATTATATATTATACATTATAGTTACTATTCTTGTTCTCTATTTGATTTTTCTTACCATTATCCGCATCAAATTACAGTTTTGGCGGACGCAGCCAGTCTTTCATTTATATAATTTGAAGTATTGGTGGAACCCACCTGGTTTTATTAACAAAGAACCGCCGGCGGTTAACAAGTATGTGAATTTAGTGAATAATAAATTAATCAATCTCTCTAATGAGGGAGAGATAACGAAAGAAAGAACAACACAAATATGTAAATTTATTCAAGACTACTACGTGATTCATCCCGATGCTTCCTATAAACCGTCCGAGTCTGATATTATGGCTTATTTACAGAGTACGAATAAACCTTCTTTCTTTAATGTCTATCAACAGCCCACCTATTTATTAGAGAATGGTGCGCCTTCACCATCCGGAGCCTTAACGGAAGAAATTATCGGCGTCACTTCTAGTCGGGTTTTAAATGTGACTTTATATGCAAGTAAATACAGAAAACACAAAAGAAAACATAAAGGAAAAAAAACAATCGCTTTCCCAGTCTATTACGTAGATAATTTATGTGTGAAACCCGACTACAGAAAGAAAGGTATTCCACCGCAAATGATCCAGACTTTTTATTATAACGTTGCGAGAACAAATAAGAAAGTCAATGCGTACATGTTCAAGAGAGAAGGGAAGTTAACCGCCATCGTGCCGCTCGTTTATTATGAAACGCATAGTTTTGATATAACGCATTTTCAAACAGATTATATTCTTAATCCGGCAATGACTTTGTTAGAAATAAAAGAGCAGCAGTTTAATCTCTTTATTAATTTTATTAGAGAACAAAAGACGAATTTTGATTGTGTTATTCTACCGGATGTCTCATCTCTCCTGCACTTGATCAAATTAGAAAAATTGCTTGTGTATGGAATATTATTGGGTAGCGAATTGATCGCCACTTATGTGTTTCGCCCGTTAGAACTCTATTATGAAGGCAAAAAAACCGTAGAATGTATTGCGATTATTTCGAATTGTAAAACCGGCGAGGTTTTAGTCGCAGGTTTTAATATGAGTTTACTGAAATGTAAAGCGAAATGTGCAGCAGATATTCTCTTGATCGAAGCAACGGCCCATAGCACGGCAGTTATCAAAGATTTATTCAGTAATTATACTGCTTCAAAGAAGTTTACGAGCCCAACGGCTTTCTTCCTATATAATTATGCGAGCCATACAATAAAAAAGGAGAAGACCCTATTAATATATTAGGGCTCTGCCCCTACAACCCCGAAGGGGGAAACCCCCTACCCCTACATAATGCATACGCTTAACCGAGCGGGGGTCGTAGGGGGAGAATCCCCCTAACCTAGCGGGTATACTTCCCAGCCCTCGCAAAAGAATCAACAATAAAAATGATAAAAACGCCTAAAAAGGAATAAAGAATCACTTCTTCCATCACATGGCCGGTTTTCTCATCTTTCTGTTCTTCTAGCAAATGAATCATGTAGTTTAATTTCTCTAGCATTTGATCGCGGTTATTCACATTCGACACTGTAGATGCTTGACTACCGGTTTGATTAAAATAAGGAACATACTGTTTATAAAAATCAGAAGCATAAGTTTTGGGGAGAGATCCGAAGCCTTCTTGTGAGTCTAAAGGTTGAGGGTACTTCCGGGGTTTCACAGAAGTCGCAGGATCATCAGCCGGATTCATCGATTCGGCCATTTGCTGCATGATTTTAGTAGGTTTCTCATAGTCAACGTCACCACCACCGTTGCTAGCCTGTCTTGTTGGCATGGTGTTCAATGTAGGTGTAGGTGTTTTAGAAGACACTTCAGCTCTTGGTGGCGGATTAAAATCGGTTAAACCGCCACTCTCATCATTGTCGTCATACCCATTTGTGCTGTTGATTAACTTCAACATATTTTGCACATTTTCACTGTTATCCGAATCATTTGTTGTAGCAGTTGTAGTAGAACTATTAATAGGCCGTTTTTTAATAGTTATATTATGCCTGGCCTGTCTTTTCTTTTCTATTTCCGTCAAATTATTAATAGACGACGGAGTTTCATCAATTTCAGAATATTGTAATAATCCTAAAGATGTCATTATCTATATGAAAATAAGATATTTTTATTTTCATAAAAACCTAACATAACATATGTATATAATTTCTATTTTTCTCTAGTTAATATAAATGATTGTTCCACCCGAGATTCTTATCATCTTCTTCCTGATATCATTTTTGATTTATACTATGCCGACTGTTTTAGTCAAGTTTAGTCGGTCTTTAAGAGGTAAACTTCTACTATTACTCTTAACCATTGTTATGACGATCTATAACAAAACCGCCGGGATATTAATCGCAATGTTGGTAATTTTTTTATCCGAATTCAATTATGAATTCAATAACGGAATCGTGTATGAAGGTCTTGGAGGCATGAATGATGATAACACCAAAGCATATGATATTATAGGCGATAATAGTATATTTCCGGATATTGAAAGAAAGCATAAAAAAGACTTGCTAACCATTGACCAAGCTCTTCGCCCGACTGATGGAAATATTGATGTTTCTACTATTCAGGATAATTAAAATATCAAAGCCTAAGCGTCACACAATTATAAAAAATATACGGCTATAATATATGGTATATTTAGACTATTTATTATACATAATCATAATAGTTTTGTTTTTTATTTTGATGAATAAAATTATTTTAAATGAGAATGCAACAACAAGTAAAGAAGGGTTTGAGCATATGGGAGGTAGTATTGTTGCTGAAAAAAATAAAAAAAAAAGAATGGAAGCAAAGGAAAGAGAAGAACCAGAAAAGCCTTGGGTCACTACAGTAAGAACACTCTATAGAATTGCAGTTGAAATGGCTTATATTATTATCAAAATGCCTTATAGATTTCTAACTAAATTCATTGATCTAATCATCCGATTTATACAAAACTTGAATGAAATGCTCAAGCCGATGTATGCATTTGCCAAGCAAATGGGGAAGATTATTAAAAATATCTTTAAACAAATGTATGATCAATTCATGACTATATTCAATCAATTCTATGACATTTTGACAAATTTACCGGCATTTATTCAACAGTACGCTGATGTTGTTATTAACTTTATCAGCACGATGGTGGAACAGGCTATTGATATGTTGACTAATTTCTTTAACCTGTTTCAAAATATGTTTAATAGTTTAATAGATATTCCGAACCAAATGTTTGGTATAGCGAATCAAATGTCGACCATGATGTTCAATTCGTTTAATATGATGATAGATTTACCGTCCAAAGGTTTAGATATGGCGATTGGATTCCAAGAAACCATTATGGGTATGTTGGATAGACCTTTGAAAGTACCATTTTCAGACCAATTTTTGGGTTAATATGAAATAGTATTTAAAAAAATATAATTATATATTCAAAAAAAGTTTTCTAAGCCTTTATTAAATATGAAAGGCATTAAACAGATTGAACAAAATATAGAGAAAATGGGATTTATTAAAAAAATAAATCAACAGTACTTGAAACATATTAATGAGAGTAAATTCTTTATTGGTTTGTCCATGATCTTATTAAACATCGGGTCAAAATATGTAGATTTTAAATTTACGAAATCTCAGGAACAGTTATTACGTAATGGAATTGCGCGAGAGATCTTGATTTTCACTATCGTGTTTATGGGTACTCGTGATATTATGTACGCAATTTTATTAACAGCTGCTTTCATCATTTTATCAGAATATGTATTTAATGAAAAGAGTAAATATTGTCTAGTAACCAAACGTATTAAAAAAATAAATGCTCTGATAGATACGGACAAAGATAATGTTATTTCACCGGAAGAAGAGCAACGAGCATTAGATGTTTTGAATAAGGCAGAGAGAAATCGTGATAAAAATATGCAGCATAAATTTAGTTCTTATTTGAATAATATTAATAATAATCATCTGACAACAAATGTAGTATAATTTGCTTTAATAAATATAATCTTTTATTTGCTTAATATAAGATTATATGCCGCCTAAAGATTCGGGTGATAAATTTGAACCAATAAAATTAGACACAACCATATTAAAAATAAACATAAAAACAACTGGCGATTTGTTGACCAAAGAATATGATTTAATACCATTTCATCCGAATATGTCCGATATGAAGGATTTAAGTAATAACAATTATATTCTCTTTCCTTCTTTTGTAAAGATTACTATGAAATATTTAAAAAATGCTGGTGTAGGACAAGAT
>Ga0209353_10000400_pt1 | contig 26616 bp, 21 predicted proteins | sample LauGreSpBDMM15SD_2_FD_187561 | JGI IMG/M metagenome (GOLD analysis project Ga0209353, IMG submission 187561) | Freshwater lake microbial communities from Lake Michigan, USA - Sp13.BD.MM15.SD (SPAdes) (version 2) | ecosystem: Environmental > Aquatic > Freshwater > Lake | place: Lake Michigan... | reverse complement strand
TAAATATTGAGCATTTGCATTTAAATTGCCACTAATAATTAGTACGCTATATTGCGGTAGTCCAATTTTCCACATTGATGCAGTTAATTCTTCGTATGCATCTACTCCATCGTTTTCGTAGCTATCCCCTTCGACTACTGCAATAATTACTATTCGTATTTTTTTTAGTTTTGCAGCATCTATTACGTGATGAGGAATAGATTCAATTAAATTAAAACTATTGCTATGATGGTTTGAACTACACCAAAGGTGCGCATGTGTGCTAACTTCGACAAAATATATTCCTTGAGAATCGTAGGTTGTACTGTATGTAAAGCTTAAATTAGGATGACAATACCTAAGTTCAAAATCATCAAACGATCGTATGCTGTTTATTTGCTTAACTGAATTAATGTTAAGTTGTCTATGATTATCAAAATAACATCTCACTTAGGAATCTCGAATTAATATTACGCCGTTGTTTGCTGAGTGAACAATTGTATAACCGTGAATTATAAGCAGCGGAATAACTGCACTACATTTTCCAATATAGATTCCGCTGTGATCTTGATAAGGAGTGTCGTCACAAATGATAATAGACTTTTCGGCCATATACGGTAAACAGTTAATCATCTGGTGAAGATGCTCGGCAACACAATTTAAGTTGGTCCAGATAGTATTATGTTTCTCGTATAATTTATCAAACCCAGTTTCTGTTGGAATTGTTGGATTATGATTCCAATCAAAGTTATCAAGATATAACACTTTGATTTTTTTATTTAATAACGGTAATTGTTCTTTAGACCAAACCGAGCCTGAGGAAATTATCCAATTAGTGTGCTTTAATTCGCTGAGTTGGATCTTTGCATTATCTTCTATATCAATACTGTAAAACGGAATTCCTAAATCTTTAGAATAGGTATCAAAAAATTTAGTAGAACCTTCTCCGCGCTCACTACCTATTTCTACAATAATATCGTCACTTTTGTTGTACGATGCATATAATAAATGAGGAATAGAATACTTATGAAAATTTGCCATATTAATAAAATCGAGACTTATGAGGATCCGATGTCGGCGATGCATTACTTGTATAGTAAATTGTCATTAAATTTAATCGTTCAACGCCGGCTGGACAAGCTAACGGTTTTGTAAATCCGTGTATTAATTCTTGCTCATACTCCCAAAATACCAATCTATTAGGAGTTGGCTTAATTGTATAAAGGCAACTTGTTCCTTCTTTATTCCAAAACTCTAATTCACCATTCCACGAATCTTCCCACGAATCATTTGCGTAGAAAATTAAATTAAATTTTCTGTTTAATTTTAAAGTATCGTTCCAATTAAAATCAACATGAAGCCCTAGTGTTGCACCAGAAGGTGCTGCTGTTAATCCTGCGCCAAGATGATGGAGATCGGGAATTATATTAGTAGCGCCGGTTATTTTATTCATCCAAGATACAAAATTATGGCCAGTAAGATTAAGCATAATGTTTTGCAGAGTATATGAATCGTTAAAATCTCTTGCTTCTTTTCGAATTCCGCTAGTATCGCTTAACTGTTTAACAATCCATTTATTAGGAGGATACTGTCGAATGTCTGTACATAAATTTTTAAAAATTTCATCCGGCAAGAAGTTATCTACAATTACGTGAGGCAGCGGAGTTGCAGATGTATACTGAGCAGCTAAGTTATCAGTATTAGATAAATTTTTAAAAAAGTTTAGTATTTCCATCCTGTATTATCTTTTATAAAAGTAAATGCTGGATTTGTAATAGTGTAATTTTTCTGAGCGGCTAACACATTATAATTATAATTGCAAATATCCTGCATACTATTTACAATATTTTGATATTCGTCTTTTGGCAAAGCTAGTATTTTCTTAATTTCGTCAACTATCATATCAAGACGTTTTTCGGGAGATTCTTCTATATCATACGATTCGTTTATAAATCTATCGAATGTTTTATAGCCCATCGATTGTAGATCCTCAAGCATATACTGTGGACCAAATACAATAAATGGTTTTTTACAAGCAATAGGTTTATATAATTTTTCTGTTATAAAATTAGGAGCATATCCTTTTTTATATTTTCCGTTAATGTGGCTTAAAAACGGATCAAAGAATGTTTCAATAATGATATGAAAATCAGCTGATGCTACTGTTTGATATGTAACATCGGCCCACTTATCGTAAACATTATCAGTGGTGCTAATAGAATAAGGCACACCGTATAACCACTCTATAATTTTATCAGTTACCGGCACCGTTGCATTCTGCAAATCTAATATCATATCTTTTACAGAGAATATAGTTTTTTCATATGGATGAATATTGTAGAACGAATATAAAAATTGGTCTAATAAATCTGCCTCTAACAATTTGCAATACAGTTGCAGTCGAGAAGATCGATAGTTACGACTCAATACGCTAAATTTTTTAATAATAGGCACATCAAAAGAATCCATTGATACCTTACTCATTAGAAAATTATAAATTTCAATATTAACTCCGTTGATGCCTCGGCTAATCAAATTTGTTACTAAAAAAGATTTATGTAACTCATCGGCTACAATAATAAAAATTTGAGAAGGATTAATGTTGTGATTAGCTATTAGTTCTGATATCTCATCAACAAATAGCATATTAAATGTTTCGCCACAATTTTCGTGCAACAGTTTTGCAGACGGATTATTTCTTAAATATTCCCAATGAACTTCGTCGAGACAATTGGCAAATCTAACACCGTGTTGTTGATCATCATAAAAATGATGATAGAATATTCCAGGGTCGTTTGGAGACCAGTTATCTAGTGTAGCAACACAGTTATATTTGATGTGATGAAACTTTCCTGTTTTACTATAAAGCATCAACTTGTTCCTTAATCCAGATATATGTTTGTTCCATACCATACTCTAGGTCCTCATTTGGTGTCCAATTTAATAATTCTTTAATTAATTTATTATGACTATTTCTTCCCATAACCCCCCTCGGACCTTCAATGTTTACTACAGTAATTTCCTTGTCTGCAATTTTAGAAATTAACTCAACTAGCTCATTGATACTAATTAATCTTTCGCTGCCTAGATTAATTGGCTGTTTAACATCACTGTCCATTAACTTATGGATACCTTTGATACATTCGTCAATGTATAAGAAACTACGTGTCTGTATACCTGGTCCCCAAACTTCAATATTTCCACCAGTGGCACACATTGCAACTTTTCTGCACAGAGCTGCGGGAGCTTTTTCTCTTCCGTCATTCCACGAACCCTGCGGACCATATATATTATGTAAGCGGGCAATACGAATATCAAGACCATGATTTTTAGCATATGCAAGATAAATTCTTTCGCTGAATAACTTTTCCCATCCATATTCACTATCGGGATCAGCAGGGTATACACTATCTTCACTGCATAACGGATTATCTGGGTCTTCTTGATTATGCTCTGGATAAACACATGCACTGCTTGTATAAAATACTTTCTTTACACCTTTTTTTGTCATTTCACTTGCAATGTTAAGATTAATCATTGCGGAATTGTGCATGATGTCAGCATCGTTATCGCCTGTAGAAATAAATCCGGCGCCGCCCATATCGGCCGCAAGTTGATATACTTCATCTAAATCTTCTGTAATTAAATTTGCTACAGTATTAGGATCTCGGAGATCTCTAATATAAAACTCATCTGCATTAATCTCATTAAATTGGGGATATTTTAAATCAGCACCAATTACATAATGCCCTTGTTGTTTTAAACTTGTTACTAAATGACTGCCAATAAATCCCCCAGCGCCACATACTAATATTTTTTTCATTGTCCTTCTACTCCGTATTTTTCAACAAACTGATCTACTTCAATGTCTTTCATATTTTTAAGATGTTCCCTATTGAATTCTAGAATAGGTCGGACATCTTTTGCAAACTGATCAAGTGTTTCTTGCGACCAGTTTGATATTTTTCTAATTTCTTGAGCAATTTTTAAAAATCTAATTATGTGGTCAGTTTCGCTATCGTAGCTTTCGTCCCAGAATTGATTAAATGTTTTAAATCCCATATCCTTAATATGCTGTAAACCATTGGGTGCGGCAAACATAATAAAAGGTTGCATGAATGCAATTGGCTTATATGTTTTTTCAGTTATGTGGATGATGTTATTAAAAAAATATGTTTCCATTACAATATTAATATAGCTATTATCATAGAACGGCTTTACATCATCTATTCCAATTTCCATAGGATACTTACTAAAATCACCAGTATCAAGTATTAATGGAAGTTGTGCATCTGCAACCGTAATGTCATTATCTAGAATGTAAAGTTCTTTGTACTTAGAACTTAAATTTTTTGCATTTTCAATAAATGGCTGTTCTGACCCGGGGTGTTCTTTGCTCATGCTATAAAAACACCTATCAATTAATTGCAATTTTGACATCATAATATAGAATAAAATTCTATGCTCTGTATGTCTTCGATTAAAACAAAGGAACAGTTTTTTCTTTGGGGCTGTACTATAAGAAATATTAGTATTCAAAATTAATGCAATATCAGTTTTATCAATTCTAAATACTGGAAGATATTCCGTTTTTATTTCTGGAAGAATATTATTTCTTTTACAAAAATTTTCGTAGACTTCCTGTCCATTATAACAATTCGAAACATAAACGATCTGTGTTAACGGAATGTTTTTTCTAGAAAAATATTCAGTTAATCCTTTTAAAAATAAATCGTCTAAGAACCCTTCATACAATAAAGTTACCAACACATAACCTTTTTTTTCTTTAATGAGTGTTATAATATTTCTGCTAGGACTAGCATTCTCAATTAATCCGTCATTGTGATTAAACGCATTAAGAATATCTCGATAATGATAATTATGAAAATTTAACTCGTATAAGAACGGCGATACATCAGCATCAAATGCAGGAACATAATTAACAAGTCCAGTGAATCGTCGATAGAAATGCGGACGCTGATGTAGATCATGTTTGTAACCGGAATTCTCAAAACTTTCGCCAGTAGCGGCTGTTGCTATATCAATTAGCGTAGGCACTCGATTATTCGTTATTGGGCCCCGAGGCCCGATCCATTCATATACTAAATTTATTTTTTTAGACATTTTTACAATTAATAAAAAAATCAGCAAGCTCTGGAAATGTTTCTAAAAATGAGACATTGCGTCTGCGATCATATTCAACAAACCAATTAAAAAAATCTCGACGACCTTCTACTATCTTTTCTTCACTATAGTTAGTAGTTTCCATGTACTTAACAACACGTAAAAACTTCTCATATTCAAGGTCACTAAATTTTGATCTATCGGTGTCATTTAGATTGTCTTTAATGTATTGCAAATGACTGTACATATACGACATAAATTCTTCTTTAGGTAAGATATTCATGTCGTACTGTAGTGGTTCTTTTAGAAAAGGAGTATCGAATCGAATACGTTGCCATTTGTTTTGATCAGTGCCGTTGTACTTAACACGCCATTCTAAAATCTTTTCTAACAACAGTTGGAAACTGGTAACTGATAAAATGTTAAATGTTATCATAAATGTAATTGGCATATTAGTTTTAGTTAGATAGGTATCTAAATTACGTTCCCATAATTCTAAATCTAATCCAGTGCGAATATACTCAGCCGGTTTACCCCAAGTGTCAATGCTTGTAAATATTTTAAAATCTTTAATTTTTTTATTACTAACTAGACTATTAACTTTTTCTACAAGTCGATCGATAAGAATAGGCTTAACACCAAAGTTACTGTTAATGTTTAATTCTAAATCTGGCAGTGGATTATTTTCTAAATCTTCTAATAACTTCCATGTACTTTTTTGCAATAATGGTTCACCACCTGTGATACGTAAGATTGTTAATGACTTACGAACCTCTGGCCACCACTCCCACCAGGCTGCAACATAAGGATTAGATTCCTCTTCATTGATTTGAAACCAATCGATATCATTACGATGATTTTTAACCATGTCATACGGACCAAAGTCTTTGATCTCTTTGTAGTAGGCACTGCTATGCTTTGGATGACAATATCCACATTTAAAATTACATTCATTGCCAAAACTAATTTCAATGTACTGCGGGTTAACTGGCTTTAATGGAGATTGTTTTATATCGGCAAATCTTTGATCGGTATAAATGCTGGCATTACGTTCTTTACGATCACTTATATACTCATCACCTAAAGATTCGATATTCCAACAATAGTTACAACCTGCGGGTTTTTCTCCTGCAACCATTGCAGCTCTTTCTGAAATTTTTTGTTGTGTGTTATGCAATGCGTTAGGATTAATCATAATCTCTTTTAACGGAATTGCATGAGGAGCAGGATGATAACAACTATGTGTCTCTCCTGTTTGTAAGTAGATAGTAGTGTGATGCCACTTGGCCATGCAAAATGTAGGAGAAATTTCTTCCATTATTGGAATGAACTTTTTGATTCTACTTATGTCTTGCATTAAATTGCTCCTCTAGCCACATATAGTCATTTATATGTTTAAGGGCAGTAATGTTGTCTTTGTGAGTTGTACCGTAATCTCGACCAGCAATGGCTCCTGATATTGCATATTCACCAAATGCACTATCTGCACCAACAGTACACCATGCATCAAGACGCTGCTGCGTTTCATCGTTGACTTGACCAATAATTGTTCGACTACTTAATTTCGCACATTCTCTAAATGCACTGCGCCAGGTTGTAAACGGATCTACATTAAATGCAGTGACATTACTAATTGCTGGCATAGATTTAAACTTTTTGCTTATGCTAGTTGTCATGTCCGGACTGTTAACATCGACTGTAATTGTTAAGTTAGTAGGTAATAACTTAACTCCGCCGTTGCCGTATTCTAAGTTGTTAACTAGATTGCGACTTCTCCAAACATGAACAATATCCCTATCGTGCTTTGGAACATAGTAATCAAAGTTAAAGTCGTCGACTAGTTCTGCATCTGCATCTACTACCCAAAACATTGGTGTTGTAACTTGTTTAGCAGCTTCTATATGCGCTTGATGTATGCCTTTAATACCGTGTACACGCTTTGCCGTAGGACAGGCTTTAAGAAGCATTTTATAGTTTCTATCAGCAAAAGATTCGTTGTAGGAAATAAAGACAACATCACTTGGAATACTGCAAGTGGCATTAATCTGAATATCTTTAATCTTACCGGTAAAGAATTGATACTGCCATTCTCTATTTGTAATTTGCGTTCCACGTGGAATCAGGTATACACCTAGATAGCTTTTATTGTCTTGTAAAAATCGATGAATATATTGTTTGTCCCAATCCGGAACAACATAATCAAATGTATAATTAATATCACAGTCGTCGTCTACAATCCAAGCAAATTTAGTAAAAGTATGCGATAGTGCTTCTTGCACCGATGCTCGTTTTTGAGCGTGAGGAAATTGTTTTTTTAAAAGGTGCCATCGTTCTGTTGACGACGGAGTACCTTGATCAATGAAAAATAAATCATACATTACGATCTGGAAAATAATAAGTAGCGCAAAGATCCATAGTTTCTCTATAAATGTCCACGGTAAATTTACTTTGTTTTTCATCTAAGTAAGGCCAATCAAATCCTAACTTAGTGTGTAACTCATAACCAAGATCTTTTATATCTTGTTCGAGATTATCATGATTTACTTTTTGTTCGTATATTTCTTTAAGTACTTCAAAATCTCTAACCTGAACATAATCCCAATCGGTGCAGTTTGTCATATATGTTCCAAGTCTAGCACCGTGTACTGCATATAGACCGTTGTCAACATGAGCACCAACTGTTGACCATATCTTAAGTCTATGTATATTGTGCCACCATACTGACCGTTTGATTTCTGTAGGTTTAACTTTAACTCCGTCGAGCAAAGTCATCTTAACACCTTCTCGGAACCCTGCTCTCCATGCTTGGTATGGAGTATAATGAATGTTGCTTTGACTAAATGTCTTAGGGTGATTTTTGTAACCATCTTCCCAACAAAAATCTACCTGTGCTTGAGGAGTCTCTGCTTCTTCGTGAGTCTTCATATTCTTAATAAAGTCACGATGCCAAATTTTTAATCCGCCATTACCGTATTGGAGTCCATTAATGGAATTAATCCCACACCAGCCATATACTTGTATCTTAGGATTTGACATGTCAAGGTCCATGTCAAAGAAACCGGAGTCAACAACATTGTCTCCATCTACAGTAACTAACCACTCAGTCTCTGCAATGTCTGCTGCTGCCTTATGTGCTTTGTCACTGCCCTTAACACCATGGATGCGTTTAGCCCAAGGTACCTTATTGCACAAGTCTGCATAATTTTTCTCAGCATTTGGTTCGTCATAGCTAAGAAAAACAGTATCAAATTCTATTACTTTCATCGAACCTCAAATCTAATATTATCAAAGATCTTAATATAGTAGATGCTAATATCTTGAGGAAGATCAGCACCGTCAAAATGTATATCAACTTCTCGTTGTTCTGCTAGTACTCTAGCTGGAAGTACAATCGGATGCAATAATTTGTTGGGATTATTATATTCAGTAATATAAAATCGCATCTTAGGATCTTCTTCAGGAGTGTTTAACATTGAAGAGACTCTAGCAACTGCTGCATCTGTTAATAATTTAACCTTAAAAACTTTTTGCGCTAACAAAATTGACAAAGATGTATCTAAATTTGTAGGATCTAGATCTGGTGTAAATTCGATTCTAACAAAATCACCGTAGTCGTTAGCAGATTTAGATCTGTCTCTTAATTTAATTTTTAATGTATCTTTATCTACATCATAATTAAAAATTCCTCTAGCTAGTATTTCTTCAACCAACGATAATTGATCATCATCAATTGGTTTAACTCGAACACTAAGTAGTGGATTTTGAATTGGAGAATTTCTAGGATCTTTAGGATGTATTCCCAAGATTCTATAATTTACTTCGTTGTAGGTAATATGCCAAACCGGAGTGGCGTCTTTAATAAATTGATCTACTTTTTCTTGGAAACTCATAGTTTAATCCTTTTTCGTGTTATTCTATTATAGGTATTAATTTCGTCAATTGTAATTAATTTCTTGTTAACATAATGTACAATATCAGTCTGTTCATAATTTCCAATTTTTAGAGTTGCACTTCTATCAAAAGAAAATTTTAAATCATTAACCCAATCTTCGTTTAAATTCATACAATCTTGTATCTGCGATTTCATATGAACTATTCTAGGAAACGGTAGACTAAAAGATATATTATCTGTTAGTCCTAGGACTTTTGAAGCTAATCCAAATATTTCGTCGGTTCCTAAAACTACCCCGTTATCAACATTTAACAATAGATTTCTAAACTCATCAGGGTATTTAGTTATGTATCTTACTAAATTAAAAAATTCTGCTGTCATTGGATCAGCTTTTTTAAAATATGTGAATGCCGAATAAAGCGTAGGGATGTTATTTAAAGTTTGTAGTCGACGATAATAGTCGCTAGTAACTATATCACCCCTAAATGTAGTCACTGTTGACGGAATATATAATGGTGTAAATTCTTCAAGTTTTTGTATCCAGTGACTGTAATCCGAAAGAAATAACATGTCCGCATCAAGGCACACTGTTGAGTCCCATGGACTTAATTCATCCATATGCGATCGGCCGTCCCAGTATGTTTCTTTATTCCAAAATATAACTTTATCAAACGCCCATATATGGCTAAGGATAGGAAGCCATTCTTCACTGTCAGTTACAATTGCAACATTATCATATCCTAGAGGTTGGGTAGTTTTAATAGACAATGCTAGAGCATGAGCAAGTCTGTGGTAATTTGCTGTTGAACTATCGGAAACAATTATTAAATATCCAAAGCTCATAAAAATTTTCCTAAGTGAGGCATTAAATCCTCTTTGTTTAAAAAATGCAAATCAATGCCACTTGTGGAAAGGATATAAGGATCATGAGGCTGAATTAATAATTTTAATTTTGAATCCGGATCAATGCTAATAATTGAGGTTTGACTATATACCGTATTAATTGCAGGAAGTTCGTAATCTGATCCGGTTAAATGTCCTCTTAGAATATGGCAGGCAATTGTGAATGCAATATCGTTGCGATATATTCGATTATCAAAGTTATAAAGACTATAAAAATAATGGTAGTTTGATTTAATTGAGTCCACAAGATCAAAGATCATTTTCGATTCCTGATCCTTTTTAAACATCAGAGTGGTAGCCCATTTTAAAGGAAGTCCTTGACTAGATGTTTTGTTATCTAAAAACCCCTTTAATGAATCTATAAAAAAATTAGCCGCACTAGCAATCATAAAACTTTGATCAATATCCCAATAATTGTTTAATTTGTCTGTGAAGGTAAAATAGTCTGCATCAATTACAAGAGTATGATCATAGGGGGTAGTATCCCATGCCGAAGATCGATTACCATTTAAAAAAGAAGAAATACTTCCGTTGACAATACGTTTATTTTGATTGTGGGGTTTATCAACTAATACAACCGTTTCAAAATATTTAGAATAAGATGACGAAGTTGAATTGATAGATTCGTTGTCAGAAACTAATGTCACGGGATAACCTAAATGAGTCGATGCTAATTTAGCCGATGCACATGCCAACGAAACATAGTCGAGCGTTTCGTTGTTATGAGCGTATATTAAAATACCACGACTCATAGTTTTAACAAATCAGTATTTGAGCGTGTAACTTTAAGTTTTTCAAATTCTAACAAATAATTGTTAGTAGAAGTAAAATACACATCGAGTATTTTTTCTTGAAATTCTAAAACACTTTTTACATTGATTGGATTTTGATTGCAATCAATTATAGGAATATTTTCAATTCGAGATTTTGAAATTAAAAATTCTACAAAAACTATCAACGATTGATCAATATGAAATATGCCGCCGTCATACCCAATCGTTAAGTTTGCAGCTAACTTATCTTTTAATGTTTTCTTTTGTAGTTCAAGATTTTTTCTAAAATTAGAAAATTCTAAAGCAGATTTAAGAATATCTTCCATAAATAACCCTGTAATTGTATGCAGTTATTTATAAAGTACTCTGTTTATATTTTGCTTAATTGAAGGACCAAGTGCCGTATGCATAGCTAGTCGGCACAGGTGATATAATAGTATTAGTACTTCGACGTTCAGTGACTTGGGGTTCTAAAGTCAACGACACCGAATCTCCGTAGCCGACCGCTCCAGCACCCCCGCCACTCGTCGCACCACCTGCATAAACTGACTCGAGTACAACTCGTATGGTTAGTCTGCTTGAAGAGCCGATTGTATTTGTATTAGTTAGTACTCTAATATCAACTCGATTTGTACTATATCGAGCATCTGCTAGATTATAAGATATCAAAGTATACCCAGTTGTGCTTGCGTTTCCATACCAGTTTGCTGCTTGAAAAGTTAACAAAGTTGGAGTTCCGCCAGGGGCGAGTAAATTAGCAAATGCATCACTTTGTAATCGCTGAAAGCCCGTGTAAACACCGTTGGTGGCGTCAATACCAAAAAGGAATGCACCGCCTGCATTAAAGAATGCGTTAGCAGCAGCAGCATTAGCCCAAGTTACTACAAATTGCCAAGTTGCCCTGGTTGAAAATGTTATAGTTGTTGCTGATGAGCTCAATTGTGCTGGAGTTATTTCTTCAAATTCTCCAGAGGCAACTAAAAATTTATCAGTTAATAGATCAGATGCAACAGTTTGATATTTGGTGTATACTGAATTTAACACCTTATCGCCTGTGGTTACATCATTTGCGTTATTATTTCCAGTTCTATCGTTTTGCAGACCTAAGTTATTAGTAACCCACGTAAGACCTTTTTGGTGAGTTCTAGCTTTAATTAAATCTAATCTTAAATTATCCCACTCGGGGTCGTCGATGTTATCTGATTTTGTAATCGCTACTGATTGTGCTAGGGGTACACCGTAACCAAATTGGAATCTATTAGCATATTGTGTATCGCCAACTACCCAATAGGTATTGCCGCTGTCAAGCACTGCCCCCAGGGGTTTTCTTATATCTATGTTAAACGAATCTGCACTAATTTTTGGCACTGTATTTTTCCTGTTATCTTATTATATATCTACTCACGGATAGGTAACAGGCTGACCCTGAACAGTCCAATTAGCATCGTAGTTCCAAAACTCAGTGGTTACCGGACTTGGATTGTTTATATAACTTCTTCGTTGTACAATGTCAATAGCTGCAAATCCACCAACTTGATCGCCGTAGCTAATTGCTCCAGCACCACTTCCGCTAGGACCAAATGTGGTATATACAGACTCTAGCAATACTTCAAAGGTTAATTGAGTTGCTAGTAAGTGATTAGAAGTATTTGTTGCTGCTCTGAATCTAAGATAGTTACCGCCATATGCCGAATCAGCAGACACTGTGGGAGTTGCCCAGTTTACATAGTTAGTTGTTGCTGATGTCCACTGGGTTTTTCCATAAAATTGTTGACCCATTTGACTGCTCAATGATTCAAATATTCTACTTTGAGCACCTGCCGGCCCAGTAAGGGTAGGAGTAAATTCAAATCTCATTAAAAATCCGCCGCCCGAGTTAAAAAATTGATTAGCGGCCGCGGCATTAGCAAAAGTCACAGTGGTTCTATGATATGCAGTTTTACCAAAACTTACTGTTAGTGTTGGATTGACTAAATTAGTTGGCACAATATCCTGATACTGCCCAACTGCAACATCACCCGAGTCTAATACTATTTGTTCTGCTAGGGTTAGATATCGATCAAATACTGCTGTGGAAATTAGATCATTGGCATTTACTTCAGCAAATGCAGGCGATGTACCAATCTGATGTACACGAGCTGCTAGAGCATCTAATCTTAAATTATCCCATTCTGAGTCGTCAACTAAGGGGTACAAATTTGTTCCTGGATCTCGAATAATTGGCGAAGACAACATCGTACCGCCGTAACCACTTACAAGAACACTTGCAATTTTTTGCCTTAGATCAATATTAAATGAGTCAGCTGTAATATTTGCCACTGTATTATCCTAATTATAAAATTAAAGCTTCAATGACCTTCCCGCCTTCGTCATTATTACTTTCTAAAGCTACTGCAAAAACTCTGCTAGCATGAGGAACTGCCATCATTGCATATCCATTATCTGCTGCAATCAATTCGTCGCCTTTTTTAACGCGACCAATAACTTTAACTGGTACACGACCTTTAAGTGCAATATATACGCCGCCTTCTAGGTCTTTATTCATCATATAAGCTGGGTTAGTACTTACTACACCAATAGCACGTTGTCCCCATGAACTAGCAGTAACTTCTTTCTCTCCACCAATCACCACTACAGTGCCAGCTTCATAGTCTGCATCAGGAAGATATTTTTCTGCTAAGTCAGCATAACGTGCTGCGGTAGCAGTACCGTTCATAACATTAACGTTGATATCGCCGTTGTTGTCTCTAGATACAATGGAAGTTTTGTCGCCGCCTGATGGAACTGCGATCGATGCAGTATAATATTCGGAACTGCCTACTTTTAATTTATCGGATTTTTCCGAAGTGCCTTTAAAAATACGGGCAGTTAAGTCGCCATTGACATCCCTAGCTGCTACTGTGTTGACTAGTATGCCGGTTGATGTTGCAGATCTAGCTTCGCCGCCGTCAACTACCAATGTGCCCGAACGACCAGTAACGTTGCCTGTAACGTCTCCGATAACTGCCGCAGGTACTTGGGTTGTTCCTACAGATCCAGTAAAGAATCCGTTGAAAACTCTAGTCTGAGCGTTAAACGATGTAGTACCGTCATTGGCAATAATATTACCAGCAAATGATCTATCAGTGACATTTAGTAATGTTTTAGTTCCTGTAGAGTCTATGACATTACCTTGGGTATTTGCATACACTGTTGTAGCATAAACGTTTCTATATTTGCTATCTGTTTTACCTATATCAAATACAGGTAAAGTTGTGCCAGACGGAAGAATAGGATAAAATCCATCTTTATTAATTACGATCGGATCTCTATCTACGTCAACTTGTTTAATTCGAAACGTTAGTGTACCCGGGTCACCGTTAAGACCTTTAGAGTTTTGAATAATTGGAAACTCGCCGCCTTCAATAAACACTCTAAATGGTTTACCTCCAGGAAAACCAACTTCAAAACCGTCGTTGGTAAATGTAACTGGATTACTAAAGCTAGCTTCGCTGGTTTTAATGTATTCACTGGCCAGTGCACCACCTAGTCTATCTGCATTTGCTGCCGTACCCCAGAATTTCCAGTTTAATGCAGTAACTCCAGTAGTACCATTAGCCTCTGGTAGAGTAAATCCTTTTTTAATTTCACTGAATCCCGGAACCGGATTAATTGTTGAATCAATTTTAAATGCAGCTTTACTGATAACAGCAACAGTTTCGTCAGCAACTAATACCTTTACAATAGCATAGTTTGTACCGCCTTCGGCTCTAACTACCACTGCACTAAATGTCGAAGCACCAAATCCAGGTGCTGTCTGTGGTCCAACCAATACAAATCCAGTATTCGTCCATACTTTAAGTTGATTTGTACCAGTGTCTAACCACATCTCGCCAATTTGCAATCCTGTAGGAGCAATATCGCCGATTTCAGCACCGTTAGCAACTTTGAATTGAGAACCGTCAAAGAATCGCAAACGCTTCTTACCGCTGTCATACCAAATTTGTCCAGAAATACGCTTTGGGGGCTGCGTGGTATTTGCAAAATTTTCTAGTAAATGTAGAAAGTTTTCGTTCTGAACTTCACCGTAACCAGCATAATTCTTACCAACAAATCGTAGATCTGTAGTAGAATCAATTGTACCGTCCGGTACGTTAGTTAGGAAAGTTCCATTAAATTTATCAACTTGGTATGCCATTGTCTGCTCCGTTCTTATATTTATTTGTTTGTTACAATAGGTTCACGCCGCGCTTGGCTACTTTTGTAGCCTGCTCTTCCGCTTCACCGATCCAGTGGAATGAATTGGGATCTGAAAAACCAGCAACTTTGTCAATGTAAGCCTGACGCTGTGCATTTAAAAATGCAATCATTTCATTGAATTTTTCAGTTTTTACCAAGGATTCATTGGCATTTAACATCTCTATAATGATATTAATCTGCTTGTGTATAGGGTAAGCATTTAAAATTTTTACGTTAGCGGCATACTTAACGAGACTTTCGTTAATGACTGGCTTCTCATAGTGATTCCGTACTTCGCCTGTTGCATAATCACCGTAGTAATAATCCCCGGCGCCTTCATCTAGGTCTACAGATTTAGTATCAAACTTAGCAAGATCCATAAACTCAGTTGATGTTTTGTCAGACAACTCGCCAATGAGCACACCTGTAGATTTTAAAAATAATAACGTTCTTGTTTCTTTTGCCATTTATATTCCCCAATAAAGAACTAAACTGTATTTAGGTCTTTCATTTATTCCTATTGTAGTAACTTCATGTTCTACATATAGAGGCATGTCTAATAACATGCCCGGTTTTTCTTCAACTATGTTTTGATTGTTATCTTCGTCATACCAAACAAAATGGTTTTCGTCGGACTGCAAAAACACCAATTGAAACTTCCAATAACACCCTTGACTATCCTTGTGTCTTAATAAAAAATCACCCGGATCGTATCTGTTAATAACAAAATCTCCCCTAGTGTATTTGTCATACGGAAGAGTTTTCCATACTGCGTCTTGTAACTCTTGACTGGCATTATAGTAAAACAAACTTTTTAAATTGCTACTACCATACGGTGTTTCAAAATTATCTAACTTTCCAGGACTTCTGATAGAAAATTTTTCAATATGTTGCTCTGCTAACGCAATAATTTCATCAGCATTGGTTAAAAAATTTTCTATCTTTTTAATTTTATCCTGATACATATTCCCAACTTGTTCTTAGACTATTAGTTCTATAAACTAAATCATTGTTTCTACCAGGATCACTAACTGTAGTGGTCACTGATACACCTGTTAAAAACGCTCTACCAATAAAACTACCAGTAGATGCAGTAACTGAAGTGCTTACGTTTTGAATAGTTGATGCCACTCGACACAACACGCCTGCTGCAAACTGACTCGGAGGTGCTAATGTGTTTAATAATTCAACTACTGTACCAGGACCGGATGTAGTTTCATTTAATCCACGAGTATCTAAGCTAATAAAAATAGGCGGGATTGAATCTGCAACAGACTTCGTTTTATAATCTACGTATTCTTTGGTAGCAGCATGAAATTCTTGTGTTGGTCTAGCATGTAAGGTTATAAACCCGGTAAACTGTCCGCCAGCGTTTGGCATCTTAGTGTTGTCACTAATTGTAATGCTCTGTGTGCCGTCAAATGCTACACCGTTAATATTCTTTGCAGAAACTAATTTTGTAGCAGTGTCTGCATTTCCAATAAACTTAGTTGCTGTGATTTCTCTCGCAGCAAAATCACCCGAAGCATCTCTAGCAACTAAAAATAATGGAACTGGTCCGGTATCGGCTTTTACATTCCATGTTTGTATTTCTGCGCCATTGAATGTAGATCCAGATCCCCCGTTAACAGTAATATATGCACCGGCTGTTAATCCCGATGCTGCCGATGCACTGATAGTAATATTTTGAGTACCATCAAATGCAACACCGTTAATTGTCCTAGACTGTATTAGCTTAGTTGCAGTATCTGCATTACCAGTAACATTACCAGTAACACTACCTGTAAACGTAGCATTACCGCCAGTTGTGCCGCTTTCTAAAACTTTTGTGCCACTAGTTGCATAAACATCACCAGTTAGATCACCTCTTACATTGCCTACTAGGTTTGCTGTAATTTCGTTAGCTGTGAAATTACCAATAATATCTCTTAAAACAATTTTACCGTTTTGGGTAGTAGATGCATCTACACTCCAAGTCGAACTAGCAGATCCATTAAATCCGGTGGCGCCGCCAATTAGATGTGTTCCGCGTGAAAGGGAATTTATTAATGTGGCACTGATTGAAATATCTGCTGTTCCATTAAAATCAACTCCGTTGATCTTTCTTGGTATTCTTAATTGATTGGCACTACCAGCATTGCCGCTAACGTCCCCTTGGAATCCTGCTAGCAACGATAGGTTAATGCCTTTAGTGATTGACGAAAAACCAGGAATTGCATCCAACGAATTAATTGTAAAGATATCAGCACTAAGAATTGCTAATACAATGTCGTTGACTATTAATTTGCTGATAGCATGATAATTTAAAGATAAATCTCGAATTCTTGCACTTACTAATCTAGTAACACCAAATGGTGGCTCAACTGCTTCCGGACCAATTAATTTCCAACCTGCTTCGGTATACGGCGAAGTGCCGTCATAGATAAAAAGTTGTTTAGTAGAATTTTTAATCCAAAGTTCACCTTCGGCAGGAGTAATAGACGGATCATCAGCAATGGATGCTGCTGATACCGGATTCCAATCATTTCCATCATACAAACTTAAAATTTTAGTTACTGTATTATAATAAATTTGTCCAGTTATCGGTTTAGCCGGAGCACCTTGTCCTGCAAAATTTTCTAATAAAAACAAAAAGTTTTCGTTTTGAATCTCACCATAGCCTGAATAATTTCTGCCTACTAGTTTAATACTAGTGTTGGCATTTATCCTTCCGTCTTCAAGAACAGTTAATTCGTCACCGTTCCATTTATTAATCTGATATGACATGCTTTAATTTCCTGTTATGATTGGAAAGTCCACACACCCGAATCAAGCGTGTAAGTCTTAACTGTTCTAGTAAGAATTAAATCGCTGGTCGGTAACGTGATCGATGATATAGTTATGTCTTCCAATGCAGTGCCCGTAGTAGTTGGACTTACTCCAGTAACAACTGTTCTATATTGTTTGTTTAATTCTGTACTGATAGATAATGTTTCAACGCTGTTGGTAAGATATGAACATAATACTCTTAGTGTTGTTCCAGCTATGTGTTCGACGACTGGAAATACCTGTGCTAGGAAAACAGCAATCGCAGCGTTTGATAATTGCGAACCTGGGTTACTAGGATCACTTATATCCATGGCAAACGCCAAAGGAGCTTTTTTAACTGCAAAGTCAACATAACCCTTAGGCGCTGCATCATTTGGCAATAGTGGACTTTCAACTTGTTGTGTAAACGAGTTGTAAACAAATTTTAGATCTTTAATTTCAGTGCCACTTACTCTAATTGTACCAGTTCCAGATGGATTAAACACTAAGTCAGTGTTAGTGAATCGAGTTGAAATTTCATTGTCATTAATAAAAATATCATCAACTGTAAAGTCACTAAATGTACCAAAGGATGTTAATCCCGGAGCAGATGTAATCCCAACGCCCAAAGAACTGCCGTCAATTACCTTGGCACCGTTGACGTAATATGCTTTATTAGCTGCAATATTGAAATCATCTGAGCTATTCCATGCCTGTGACTTTAATGCCGGAAGTGTTCCGACTGCTGCTTCGTTAGTCTGTGACCAAATTAACACATGGTCTTTTAGTCCGCCACCGACTGTGCCGCCTTTGAGTATCAGTCCGCCACCGCTGGCAATATCATCGCTTGGACTTGGGACTCTAGCAAGCTCAATATTCTTATCTTCAATGGTCATTACTGATGTATTAACTGTTAAAACATCGCCCAGTACCGATAGATTACCAGTAATCTCAACACTGCCGCCAACTTTAAGTAAACTGTCCGGAACGTTTTGATAGATGTTTGTTACATCAGTAGCCGCTGAAATTGCAATTACTGTTCTATATTCAACGTCGTTTTTATTAACTTGAATATTGATGTCTTGCCCTCTAGCTCTGTTTGAGAGTACTAGCTCGCCTAGTGCGGAAATTTTTAAACTGCCTTGGTTTTGAGATCCAAACGTAAAACCGTCGTCACTGGCTGTTGTAATAGAACCTAAAATAGTAACAGCGGGTGTGTCTGTTCTAACAAAAGATGTAATAGGTTGCCCATTTAATAATATCGAATTACTTACAGTGGTGTCAAATTTAACATCATACGCAGAATCTGTTTCTAATCCTGGAAATTTTCCAGAGTTAAAACCAATGTTAATGAAAGAATCAGCTGGATAACCAATGATAGGATTAACTGGTTTAAATCGCGCTTTACTAAACACACCTAATAAATTACCGCCAGCATAGAGTAGAACAACAGTTTGGTCCGATCCTAATGTATCTCTAACTGTCTCAATTATAAATCCACTCTTTAATTGTGTTTTACTATATGCAGGTGATACCAATAACGGAGTAGTACCGTCATAAAAGAATAATTGATCCTTACTGGTGTTATACCAAAAATCTCCAGATCCCAACCCAACTGGTTGGATAGATGTTAATGCTGCTGATCCAACTGCTTTGTAGTCAGATCCTGTATAAACTTTTAAACGTAATTCACCGGTATCGAACCACAATTGTCCCCGTATTGATCGAGAAGGACGAGTATTATTCGAGAAATTTTCTAATAACTTAACAAGATTTTCGTTAAGATATTCTCCAAACCCGCTGTAATTTTTTCCAATTAATGTTAAAGACGAACTTAATTGATCAATCTGCCCATCTGAAACAGTTGATAAAATATTGCCGTCTGTTTTATTAACTATGTATGCCATGTTTTATACCCTATTATCTATTAGCTGCATCAAAGAAGTCGCGACCATATCTAATAATGTAATTAATAGTTTGGTATGGGTTCATCAATGGAAATTGTTGAGCCAGTTGAGTTTGATCTTTGATATTTCCAGAACTTGCTAAACTAGCTAACTGACCAGCTACAGGCACACCGCCTGCTCTTAATGTTGCACTAGCATCAATAGGAGTTGCGGTGGTTGCGTTAACCGCATAGTACTGTTCGCCTGGTGTTCCGTCTGGACGTACACCTCTCATATCATGTTGATGCTGCGGTAAATTACCAGTTGTTAATCCATAGGCAGCTTGACCAGATGATCCGCCTAGTCTACTTGCTTCTGTACCAGATACGCGATTAACTGAGCCGCCACCTGCCGAAACAGATGTTGATGCTATTGTTAATCCATTAGACATATTGTCTGCGCCTAGTGGGAATCGACCTCGAAGATCAGGTAATTTAAAATATGTTTGATAGTCCGATCCTGATTTCCATACATATCCACTAGGAACATATTTGTCTAATATAAGATTATACAAATCAGAATATTGATTTCTAAAAACTTCACTACCGTCACACAACAAATAACCCTTAGGCACAATGTCACCAGCAAATGGCATAATTGTACCAATGGGGACTCCTAGTTCTCCAACAAAGTCGTCTCGAGTCATTTTTCCAAGTTTATTAGATGACAATGAACGAGGAACATATACCAATACACTAGTATCATAAGTCGAAGTACTTAGGGTGTTCTGATTAGCAATAAAGTCAAGCGACAGTACAGTATCAAACTCTTTGACAGTTGCTGTTCCAGATCCGTCAAAGACAACGTCAGTTTTTAATGTAACTGCTCCTTTGAATTTAAAGGTTGTTGTATTTTTTAATGCATTAGCAGTATCAGCATTACCGGAAATGTTACCTGTAAATGCACCATCAAACTCTTGGGCTGTTATTTTTTTAGAATAGATGTTGTTATATCTAAGTTCGCTTGTTCCAATATCGTAGGTGTTAGATACGGCTGGTAGAATTGTTCTTGTAGATAATGTGCTTTGAGAATCAATGTTACCGCCAACTACTAATTTCTTTTTAATTGAAACACCGCCTGTGACCTGTAATGCTCCACTATTGACGTTAACTGCATCAGTTGCGCTGGTTAAATTAACTACATTAGTAATAATTGCATCGCCAGTGACATGCAAGGACGCTTGTGGTTCAAGTGTATTAATGCCGACATTATCTTCTTTAACACGAAGAATCGTAGCTGGCAAACCTAATTTAGATGTTTGAATGTCAATTGATCCACCGGCCAACGAATTATAAAGTTTGCCGCCCGATGAACCACTTAAAATATTAAATGTACTATCAGCACCAACTGTAATACCAGAATTATTTCGAACATTAAGTTGATATTCGGTGGTGTTAATTGCGTCGGATCTTAAAAATAAAGATGCAGCAACATCTGCTTCGTTAACTCTAAGTGCTTCAGACGATGTAGCAACTCCCAGTAATCTAGTTGGAAATCCTGTTACAAATGTTTCTGCGGTAATATTGATTCCGGGTTTAATCCCCTGTGCTGTAAATCCCGCAATATCTGCTTTGGGATAAAATTGCTCCTTGCTGATAATCATAATAGGAGAATCATCAATATAAAACGTTACTACTGTCTTATCTAAGTTATCCGATCCAATGATAGTTTCAACAATAGGTCCGGTTCGTTTTCCGTCAATTGTACTAACATATGGACCAACTAATATCCATTTGTTGCCGGAGTAAATAGAAAGTTGTTGTTTATTAGTATCAACCCATAAATCGCCTTTTCTACTAGCCGCTGCATCTGGTGTAGCAACACTAGTTTGAATATTACTAGCTGCTTTCCAGTCAACATTATCCCATATCTGTAATTGCTCGTTGGTTGTGTTATACCACAACTGTCCTTCAACGGGGTTGGTCGGTCTTCCCGGTCCTGCAAAATTTTCTAACAATCTAATAAAATTTTCTGCAATAATTTGCCCATAGCCGGTTACATTACGGCCAGGCAGTGTAATAGAGGTATCAGTATTTGACGTATTGTCATATACAGTAATAGGTACCTTTTGATCTTTTTCAGTAAACGTTACAATATATGGCATGTTATACCTCGTTAAAACCAGTTAAACTTTGAATACGTACAGTGTAATCAATCTGCATCAGTCTGTTCAAAGATTTTTGAACTGGATGGAAAACAACATGAGTTAACAACTTACCGTTACCGGCTGCATCGAATCCCTTTAATCCAAGTTCGTCAAATATAAAATTACCATCCATCGTTTGACTGTTGTCAAAGGCTTCTTGTCCGGAAGGTTCTCCGTAGTCTAAGAAACAAGTTACAATAATGTCGGAATAAGTTGCACCACTAATATGTCTAACTTCCATCTTATTTCTAACAGGATCCAAATTTTCTTTAGCACTTTGATCAACTACTTTGGCGTAGGTTTGATTATAAAGACTAGAATTAGTACCTGTAGTATTTGGAGTTAGATAAGTAATCAGCCCAGTAGGGTCAACAGTTGTGCCGCCGGTTCCGAATACCATTTGATAAACAGTGCCCTTGCCCTGAACTGATAAGCTTTGGGCTAGTGCCTGGCTCATATTTTCATAATGAATTGCATTTCGTTTATCACGAAATATTTCACCAGTTGCTGGATCCCATATTTTAATATGGCCTTCAATATGAAAGCCTAGCGTTTCGTTCGGTTTAGTCATAATTTTTTCATTTTCTTTGTTCGACATAATATTTCTCACAGTGTATTTATTCTGGTAATTTTGTGCGCTTATTTCTTAAAAACTTAGCGACCACAGAATCGTTTAAAATTAGTGAAGCACCCGATGCAGGTGTCGTTAACCCACTATCGTAGAAGATTTTACCGCTACGACTAATGATTGTAATCTTGGTTCCTGCAGGTACTTTTGACGTAAGTCTAATATATGCTGTAGTTCCGTCAACGGAGAACTCTGCTTCAACATTAATATCGGCTGCTGGACTATAAGATCCATTATTTTCCAAGTATTGCGCATACGGATCTTTACGTAAACGTTTTCCGTTAACAAACACTTCGTACTGATGATTTGGTCCAAAGTTACTAGGAATTGATGATCGATACCATGTAGTCGGAGTAGCCTTTACTGGGGTATTCATTAACGGTCCAATTAATAAACTACTACCATCGCTGATAAACTCTTCTTTTTCTTGATATTCACGATACGGTAAACTTTCAGTTACCGATACATCGGCAACATCAGTTCCTGCGGCGTGTACTTCTGGTGTAGAAGATCCTTGAATTCCCCTAGTCAACTGACCCAGGACATTACCTGTTTTAGTATAGTATTCGATACGTTCGTTGTTGATTAACAACATGCCAGGTACTCTATTTGGCAGATCAGGCGTAATTAGATCAGATGCATTATTCACAATAATTTCAGTATCGTAATAATTCAATGGCTGATCTAATTTTACTGTGCCGATTGAATAACGCTTATAATGATTAACGTTTAGCATATCTTTAAAAATTTCATAAGAGATAGGCAATTCATAATCTTTTTGTCCAAATACAATCAATGTAATAGCGTCTGTTGCTAACGCAGAATTTTTTAACTTAATAAAACTAAAGTTGATGTCAACTGAGTAATCAACATCAGGAGTCAATCTTGTACCATTTTTGTAAATCCATACTGTTGAAAAATTATCAACCTGTCGTCTTAATTTAAAGACTCCTCGATTTCCCGGAAATCTATCTTTGATAATTGACATTGTTGGATATTCACTGAACCATGTTACTTTAATAATATCACCGGCTGCTATTGTCAACGATGGCAATAAACGTAGATTATCATTTTCAACTCGATAAAAGTCATCTCGTTGAACTTCTATTCTTATTTCTGCTCCAAGTTTTAAATATTCTGTAAGCACTGTTAATCGATTATCGATACCATTGAAGCTCCATTGTCTAATAAAGTCAATTGGCTGCTCATCAATATAAACTTTAATATTTCTAACATCAATACTACCAGGATTGTATAGAGGATCTTGTCCAATGATAATAGAATTATTAATTCCGTCATACTTAAAGAATAGCGCATCGGCAGAATCAATATATCGCCCGTTAACTTCAACTATCATGTTACCGGCTGCTGAACTTCTATCCAGATTTACAAATTTATCCAAATTATAAATCATTGTACTTCCATCATGCACAATGAATTGTTCATTGATCCTAATAACACTTTGTCCGGAACTATCAGATTCAATACTATCAGCTAGTACTAATATTTTAATTGACTCCCTAAATGCAGGTGGAACGGCAAACTGAATTACAGTATTATCTTTGTCATTTAATAATCCTTTAGAAGTAATGAAATTTGCTGGATACTCAATTCCGTTGACTGTGACTAGAATATAACGAGTATCTTCAAATCTTGCACTTGTTAAAAATAACGTAGTTGTACCGTCGCCTACAAATTCTTCATAGTCAAGAATTTGGTATCCGCCCGGACCGATAGTAACAACTTCTACAATCTTTCCTGCTGGCGGAATTACATTAAATTCAATTTGTTGATCTATTAAGTTAAGATAATAATCATAGGTTATGTTATAAGGATCTAAACTTTGAGTTTGCTTAATCTTATCAACATATACAATAACTGACTTCGATTCAAGAATGGGGTGGCCAATTTTAAAAATTTTAGTTGCACCGTCTGTATATTTGACAACACTTCTAACCTGTGCAGCACCAGTGCTTGTACGTTGGAACGTTTTAATAGATACAGAATCTAGCACCTGGCCGGGAACATTTTCTTCCGGAGCAGGAACTTGATATGGACTAATAAATGTATCACCATTAATGGATATTTCGTCAGCAGTTAGGCCATTAGCGGTAGAATATGCATTATTAATGTTAGATAAATTACCACCGGATAATGTAGTGTCCTGAACGTTTGTATCAGTAATACTTACAGTACCGTCACTATCGCTAGATCTAAAGATTAAAATATCACCAGCTTGTGTATGTAGACTATATGGTAGGTTTATTTCTTTAGTAACACCGTTGCCAATAAATGTATTCATTATTGCGCCTTCGGCTGCTACACTATTACCATTAGCTTGTATAGTCGATCCGTCATATAAATTAAAGTAAGGATCATCTATTCTACTAAATCTACCAGTCTTATCTGGTAGTGTAGAAAAATCTCCACGCTTAATATAAATGTTAATGGCCTGACCAACTGACGGAGTATATGGCAACGTAATACTTGTTGTGCTTCCGTCGGCAACTATATAGTAGTCTGCATTAGGAATAACACTGTCCCAGCTGTCACTAAACCAAGGCAGGGCATCCCAACCGCCAGTTGAGTTAAAAGAACTGCCCTGTATAACTACACCGCCAAAGTCTAAGCCGGTCATTAATTGTTTAGGATCTTTTCCTAACATGCCGTCTTTGGCAACATAATGTTTGTTAATCCGGTCAATACTGTCTAAAATATCGTCATTCTTTTCATATGATATAGTAATAGTCGACAATTCAATCGGTGTACTAGTAAAAGCAAGTTTTCCTTTAAGAACAGTTAGCCCGTCTATAACGTCATTAAACAACATAATGTTGTATTCATTTGACAACAATAGTGATCCATTAACTGAAACAGTAATCTTAGATTTATCAGTGGTTGGTGGATATTTTAAATCGTATATTGCAGTAAGTCCGTCGGCTGTGATAGTTTCAGTTTTAAAGAAATTTTGATATGTTCCAGTTTTAGAAATTCTATCAAATTTCATAGTAACATCAAACGAACGCACAACTCCGTTGCCAATAAATGCTGTGGCCTTTGCTTCAGTTCCGCTGGTTTGATATCCACCAACTAGTGTAATAGTAGGCGCAGATGTATAACCAAAACCTTGCTCAGTTACAACTACTCCGGTGACTACACCATTTGATGTAAATGCCTGTGCTTTTGCCCCTTGTCCTCCGCCGCCACTAATATCAACTGACGGAGTATTAATATATTCACTACCCTCGTCATAGACTACGATATCAGTTATTTTAAATGTATTGTTATCTTTCCAAGCTTTCCACGGATAGGTATTTAATAATTCATTGTTAGATTTAACAGGAACTAATTTACCTTCAACTTCGTCGTAGTAAGGAGGCAGGTCAAAATCTGACATTGCAGAGTTTGTATTATCTAAATGATCGTAGCTACTTGTATATTCTCTAATTTTAGTTCTATATGGTTTAACTTCTTTTAGATATTCTTCGTAGCTTTCTAGATTATCATTTTTATAATGTGTTTTCTGATCTAGGCCACCCACACGATGTATTGCATTTAAGAAACTTGTTTTAAATGCCCAGTCAACGTATAGTTGCTCAGAGAAAATATAATGAACACTATTAAAGAATAGTTGATTCCATCTAGCCGCTAAGTCGTTAATTAAAATATCATCACGAATTGTTTTGATGATATTGCGAGTTTCACTAACAGGCTGTCTATCATAGGAATTAGAATCATAACTACCTATATTGTCATATCCGATTTCATTTATACTTTCGTCATACAACAGTGATGAAAATTCAAATGTACCATTGTGTCTACCTACTATTTGATATTTTTCATTAATAGTAGTTGCAGATTCATTGATTAACTTTAATACTGCCCAACCGCCATTACCATATTCGGTAATTTTAATTAGATCATTTAATTTAAGTTCAATAGTTCTTGCTAACTGTGGCTCGTAATAGGTACCCGGAATTTCTTCAACTACTCTGCTTGAACTGCCATAGCCCATAGCCCACCAATCTTTTAGAGACCAATATCTAGTAGTGTCAAAATCTTGCGTCAGCGATCTAAAGAATGACGTACTCTTGCTATCAAATTGATACACAGACCAATAGTTATTATATGTTTCATCATTGTTAACCAGTACAGAGAATGCTCTTACTGTTAATGTAACCGAGTCATATTTTTTACCAGCATTATTGATTTTATATCCA
>Ga0209353_10000398_pt1 | contig 26670 bp, 12 predicted proteins | sample LauGreSpBDMM15SD_2_FD_187561 | JGI IMG/M metagenome (GOLD analysis project Ga0209353, IMG submission 187561) | Freshwater lake microbial communities from Lake Michigan, USA - Sp13.BD.MM15.SD (SPAdes) (version 2) | ecosystem: Environmental > Aquatic > Freshwater > Lake | place: Lake Michigan... | reverse complement strand
CAAGAGGCGTTTATGAAGGCCAAGTGAAGGTCATTGAAGGCAACGGATACCCAACGAAGGCCTTGAGTATTGGCGAGCTTGGCTGTGCTGAGGTGATAGCTATGACCCTAGAGCATTACTCGCACGCGGTGGCGCAGGCGTAGGCGGATGCGGCGTGGCGGTGAGCGTGTTGGCACAAGCCACCACCCTTGGCGAACAAGCCGCACGCAGCCACCGCACGGGATGGGCGCATTGCTGAAGGTGGCTGTGCTGAGGTGATAGCTATGACCCTAACGCATTGCTCGCACGCGGTGGCGCGGGCGTAGGCGGATGCGGCGTGTCGGTGAGCATGCTGGCACAAGCCGCCACCCTTGGCGAATACGCCGCACGCTGCCACCGCACGGGATGGGCGACTTGCTGAAGGTGGCTGCGCTGAGGTGATATCTATGACCCTAAAGCATTGCTCGCACGCGGTGGCGCGGGCGTAGGCGGATGCGGCGTGTCGGTGAGCAGGCTGGCACAAGCCGCTGCCCTTGGCGAATACGCCGCACGCAGCCACCGCACGGGATGGGCGCATTGCTGAAGGTGGCTGTGCTGAGGTGATATATATGACCCAAAAGCATTGCTCGCACGCGGTGGCGCGGGCGTAGGCGGATGCGGCGCGGCGTGGCCGTGAGCGCTCCATGGTGCCTAGCCGGCGGTCGGCGGCGGGAGGTGGCGCGTGGCGTAGAAAGCTCTGAAAAATGCGCCACAGCGCTTATTCGATTCGTGTGAAGTAGCTCTACAAGATGGTGTCGATTGCTGAAAATGAAACAGGAAAATGCATACTAGCAGGGGGTGGGGGGGGGAGACCTGCGAACTGCGAACTTATAAAACAGACACATTTACTTCCACACAACTCAAAATGTCGTTCGACCTGATGCTCCTGCCCGCAAAAGCTCTTGATATTATTTGCGACAAGCTTTCCGAGAAGTATCCTCGCTCGCGAGTAAGGTTATCAAACACCTGTAAATTTTTTAAGCACGAACTTTGGAACGCTAGTGCATTTTTCGAGAGCATTAAAACTTCAAAGCCCGAAGTGCTGAAACGATGCCATCGACCGTTGCGCCTACGCAGTGGCCAACGCACTCGTGAGGATGTCCGCCGCGACGTTTATATTATTTCGACTCACGTTTTTATGGGCAGCTCTTCGCAAATACATTTGGAATGCGAGTTGCAACCCAAGTACCCGAATTCAATTGAACAGTCAGTCGCCATATGGAAAATCTGCGAACTACGTCTATCTTTTGGTCGCGCAACAACAACGTTTCATGGAAAAGTGTATATAGAAAATGACCAGATTAAATACAAGGCCAACATAGATGAGTATGTACAGCCCATCCTTTCGTGGCTTCACAAGATGTTATTTTTCAACAGAGAGGTTCGCTCTATCCTTGCTACAGACTCCAACGTATTTCAATGGCCGGGCAACAACTATGGCATTGAGCTGCTGGACTTTGTTATATCTTAACAGTAAGCACAGTTTCCTTTATTATAAAGTCGCGCATTAACACATTTCTTAAAAAAGCCCACTACAGTGATCAGCTATTTAATGCGCATGCATGTATGTAAAAAGTAGATTTTTTTTATAAGATGACATGTTATTTACTGATGTAACTGTTGTTACTTTTGTTATATGATCATTCTTATTATTTTTTAAAACAAACCACATAACAGTGATCAGCTATTTATTGCGCATGCATGTATATGAAAAGTAGATTTTTTTAATATGTTGATATGTTATTCACTGTTGTTACTGTTGTTATATGATCATTCTCATTATTTTTAAAAAAGAACCACATAACAGTGATCAGCTATTTATTGCGCATGCATGTATATGAAAAGTAGATTTTTTTAATATGTTGATATGTTATTCACTGTTGTTACAGTTGATATATTAACATTCTCATTTTTGATCAGAATCGAATGAAACTTTGAGGGTCGACCAATTTGAGCATGCTGATAACAACTGTAACATTCGTTGGTCGAAAACACTCGAGTTGAGGAGAGGCTATCCTACCCCCTCCCCCCCCGCCCCCCCTGCCCCTCGGCGAATACGCCGCCCGCCGCCCTCGCACGGGATGGGCATATTGCTGAAGGTGGCTGTGCTGAGGTGATAGCTACGACCCTAAAGCATTGCTCGAACGCGGTGGCGCAGCCGTAGGTGGCCGCGGGGCGGCGGTGAGCGTGTTGGTACAAGCCGCTGCCCTCGGCGGATATGCCGCCCGCCGCCCTCGCACGGGATGGGCATATTGCTGAAGGTGGCTGTGCTGAAGTGATATATATGACCCTAAAGCATTGTTCGTGCGCGGTGGCGCGGGCGTAGGCGGATGCGCTGTGGCGGTGTGGCGGTGAGCGTGTTGGTACAAGCCGCTGCCCTCGGCGAATACGCTGCCCGTCGCCACAGGTTAGCCATCGTCTTTCGTTTCACACTGTACGGCGTGTTATCATTTTTTCTTACGGTATCATAAGAGCCGTAGAGCCAGCCGTCAATGATGCTAGAAAAAGAAGTGTACGTACGCGTAGCATTTGTCATTATCTATCTCGTAGTTGATGTTGCTTACGTATTAATGTCAAGAGGCGTTTATGAAGGCCGAGTGAAGGTCATTCAAGGCAATGGATACCCACCGAAGGCCTTGAGTATACCCGTAGCCGGGTTGGCATACGTATTCATGGCAATCGCATGGTGGGTTTTGGTGGCAGAGCGCTTGTCAAGGTCTTCCTCAATGACCGAGGCTCTTCGTTTAGCCATCGTCTTTAGTTTGGCAGTGTACGGCGTGTTCAATGCCACGCTTTACGTAATGTTTGACGAGTGGAACGGAGTGATTTTTATGCGCGATCTTGCGTGGGGCATGGCATGGCTTTCGACCTTGACACTTCTTTACACATTTGCGCTACGACGCTTCGTCTAGGGATATACTGATACGGAGTTGTTGCCAATGAACTCAAGAAGAGGATCCAGAATGGTCCACAGTTTCTTCATGCCCATCGTGAACATTTGGGCCTCCACACTTGACATGCAATGAACAACAGAGAGGTTCTTGCGCTTTTCCTCCATCGTACTATTTTTTTCAATTTGAATAGCATCCGTAATGTTTGATTCTGATTGGTACAAGCACATGTGGACATCGTTCGTAATCCAGTCGTCGTCCATGTCCTCCTCTTCAAAGTTCGTAACAAAGTTCATGAAATACGCTTGTAGAAGTGACATCAAGCATTTCTTGGAGCGAACGGTCACAGGCGGCTTGAACTCTCCATAATAGTGGATGACCTTGCGTGTCTCAATGTCCCGCTCGGCTTTCACAATACGAGTACGTACGGTGAACATGCACGCCGGGTCGGTCATGCTGCGCTCAATCAAGAAGTCCGAAAATACGTCATCGTCCTCCGCCAGATATATGAGGATGGCCATTTTCTCCATGGCTGCCTTGGAGTTCATGACAATGTCCTTGATGGCGGTAGGTAGGTTGTCCATGTTAGATGAATGATGTTGAAAAGCTTTAGACGCGTTCTATGTGCGCGGGCCGTGAAGTAGGGCCGGGCCTCCGCTTGGCCTTAATACGTATACTCGTTTGTCAGTTACGAAACAACAAAAACGTATACGTAAACGTAAACGTAAAAAGTAAAAATAAGTATACGTACGTACGGCACGGTACTATATAGGTGGGATTGGATACCTCAGGTGGGATTCGAACCCACGGTCTCCGGATTAGAAGTCCGACGCTTTATCCGCTAAGCTACAGAGGCGGTGCATGCCATTGGGCATGATGTAATAAGAAAGGTAATGTTTATATGCGTTTGGCTTTTCTTCGACTAGATTACAATGCGCGGGGCAACTGCCATCGTCATGAGCTCCTGGATGAGAAGCTTCATGGAGTACGGGATACGAGCCTGTGTGATGTCCGCACTGTTCTTACAATACGTACATTTGTAGATGTTTCGCTCCGGATTCGCCACGCTGAGCATCCCGCATTTGCGACATACGAATACGCGGTAGTTGTCAGAGACATCCAGCATGCGCTCTTTCAAGAACGCGCCTGCGCCGTGCGCTACAATGGCATCGCGCTCCATCTCACCGAAACGCAGGCCACCATTGCGAGCCCGGCCTTCAGCTGGCTGGCGCGTCAGCATTACGACTGGCCCGTTTCCGCCGCGCGTGTGCATCTTATCCTCCACCATGTGCTTGAGTCGCTGGTAGAACGTGGGGCCGATGAAGATCTCCGTTTGGATTTGGCGACCGGATCGGCCGTCGTACAAGATTTCGTTCCCGTGACGCTCCATGCCAAACTTTTGGAGTACTTGGGCGATGTCCTCTACTGTACAATCCGTAAACGGGGTGGCATCCCCAATTGTGCCAAGGCAACATGCTGCCTTCCCCATGATACACTCGATGAGCTGACCGATCGTCATGCGCGACGGGACGGCGTGTGGGTTGATGATGATATCTGGTGTAATCCCTGCTTTGCTGAAGGGCATATCTTGGTGGATGTAGGTCATTCCAATCGTGCCCTTTTGGCCGTGGCGCGAGCTTACCTTGTCTCCCACGGTCGGCTTTCGGTACTTACGAAGGCGTACTTTGCAGAACTTGTATCCCTCGCCATTTGTGCCTTGGTAATTCATGTCAATATGCCCCGTGTCCGTCGCCTTCATATACATGCTTGCATCCTTGGGATGAATGATGCCTTGGACCTTGTGAGGCATGACCTTCCCCACAATGATATCGTTGCTGTCCACAAAGGTGTTCTTTGGAACGAAGCCGTCTTCCGCGAGTTTGCCATAGTTGAATGGCTTCATATGTGCGGTGATCATCGGATCCGGGCAGGAGAACTGCTCCTCCTCGCCCGTGCTGTGGTTCTTACTACACTGATCTTTGTACGATTTGTAGTAGGTGCTTGAGAACAACCCGCGATCGAGGGCGGAGCGGTTGATCATAACGGAATCCTCTTGATTGAATCCCGTGTAAGTCATGATAGCAACCACTGCGTTCACACCGCTTGGAAGCTCGTCCGAATTCGTGATCTTTGACAGGCGCGTTCGAGCAAGAGGCTTTTGTGCGTAGTTTAGGATGTGCCCCATGGTGTCAATGCGCTGGTTGTAGTTGCTCATGTAAATGCCAACAGCTTGCTTTCCCATCGCACAGTTATGTACAATGAAACCATCGCCTGCGCAGAACGAGTGGTTCTCCGATTCCGTAGTGATGTCGGAAATAGTACAATTCTCAACTTCTTCGATGGATGCGATCGGCACGAGAATCGTATGCGTTTTCGATTCAACATCCATCATCCAAGTTTTATCGACGACCTCCCCCTTCCCATCCTCCAGTTGTAGTCGTTTGTATTTGAGAAACTCAACAAGCTTACCGGCTTCAACCGTTTTTTGACCACGATACCGGTATCCAATTGTCTCGAAAAAGTATATGCTCGAGTTCTCAACATCTAATTCTTTCATGTCAATTTTAAATTCAGCCATCAATGACATGAGACTATTAATATTAATATTGATAGTCTCATGTCCCGCAAGGAATTCCCGCTTTGTAAGTTGTGAACCATGGGTAATCCAATGAGGAACTTCAATGTGTGGGACCATGTTAACTTGTAGAGCAATGAATAGTGATGCGATCACGCAATGTGTCACCTTAAATGTGTTGTCTGTATGGCATGTAACCGGTACGCTATTGAACCCAAGTTGCTCAATATCATCTACAAACATTTGCGCATCTTCCGGTAGACCGAAGGTACTTTGTAACTCGGGCTTCTTGTCATAGATGTTGAGCGAGCCATCTGTGAGGACGTAACCTGCCATACGGGCAAGCACGGGGATGTGTTTACTCGTTGACAGAAGTGGAAGGAAATTCATGCTCTCTAGCTTTGCGATGTGATGTGCGATGAGCGATGGATTCACGTTGTGCTCGAGAAGGCGAGCTTCCATCATTGGGGCATCAAGAACCACGTATGTTTCAACTTCAGGCGACATGGGCTTTGGGTCTAGGCAAATGGATAGCTTGTGTTTTTGGTCGAGCTCGTGAACTTGCTTCCAGCCCTCGTTTGTTAGGAACGGATGATCGTGTGTTGCAACAATTGTCCGCCCTGAATGTGTTTTGATGCGATACATTGTTTTGTCGGTTTTTCGGACGTATTGGTTTACGACTTTTGTGGCACTTTGGTACTGCGTCTCGGGATGAAAGGTTAGAACCATGTCCCCTACGCGCACATCTTTAATCATTTTGCTAGAACCATCCGCCATCCGAACCAGTTCTTCCTCCCACAGGCATTGATACGCATTGCGGGGCGATTGGTTATGATCCGAGAATGGAATATTCACACCAAGGACTCCGTTGATAAGGCTCGGGTGTAGCTCACAGTGCGTGTACCGCTCTGGAAGCTGATGCGAAGTGTACACATTGCTCTCCTTTGCGAGGTCCTTGGGGAACATTGCGAGCATGGACTTGTCAATCTCCTCAACGTCCATGTACTCTACGAATCCCTCAATGTCCTTCTCATGCGTGGAGGAGACTAGGAAACTCGAGAATGGCTTCGTCTTAACAAACTCACTCCATGCTTTCCCGCCGGACTCCTTGATCACCTTTTCGAGGCGAAGCTTGTTTCCCTCGTCGACGATCAAGAGCGGCCGGCACATGCGCCCCGCCTCCGTGTTCAGTACGATCATGCTGTCCGGAACGTCCCAAATTACGGATGTCAGCGGAGAAATCTGACCAAGGCGCTTCATACGCTTGAGTGTTGTGTACAACTCCGCAGGGCGACTATGATAGCCGACAATGTCCCCATTCACCATCACTTGAACAGAGTCGCCAGATCCCATGTTTAGCAAATACTCCTTGTTGTCCGCGACATGATCGCTATACACTTGAGTCCCGAGGTCCTCAATGCTCGAGCGCAAATACGCACTGCTCGTGTTCGTCGTGATGCGAGTGCTAAGTGCCATGTTTTTAACGAGTCCCACCGAACCACCCTCTGGAGTCTCTGCTGGGCAGATCATACCAAACTGCGTGTTCTCAAGCTTACGTGGCTGAACAAGCTTGCCGTTCTTTTCCATGGGGGTGTTGATGCGACGAAGATGCGATAGCGTGCTCAAATAAGACATCCTGTTGAGGACTTGGGCAACACCTTGGCGAATGTTTTGAAAGCTTCCGAGTGTCTTAACGCCCCAGTTACCCGTCGAGAGTGCGTAGCGTAGACCGCTTTCAATGATCGTTTGCTTCATGAATCGATGAATGTTGCCTTGATTGATGACTTGAAAGGGATTGATGGTCGCCGCCCGCCAAAGGTGAAGCTCGCGTTGAATCAAGTTTCGCATTTCCTTGATGAGCTTGCCGTAGCATTGACGAAACAGATTGCTCAAGAGAATGCCCGGTGTGTCGATGCGCTTGTGAATATACGAATCACGGTTGTCGTAAGGAATGTAGCCAAGGTAACTCTTGAGGAGCTTACGCACCATGAATCCGAGATACAACGCCTTGCGACGGTAAAAGGGACCCACATGAGGCAAGAAATCCGCTTGAATGACTTGGTGAAGGATGCGAAGGGCGTACTCAGGCTGCTCAAGGTACTCGCGCGGCGTGCCTGTAATGCCAAGCACACGCTGAAGCACAGCAAGAGCCTCTGCTTGTGTAGCAATATCCGAAGCATCTTCCGCACAAGCCTTGAGTTCCGCAATGATGCGTTTGTTTTTGGGGGCATTTACGTCAAGTACCACATGCTGCAGGATCTCTTCGTCCGACACGATGCCCAGAGCACGGAACATGACGAACAGAGGAATTTCTGACTTGAGGAACGTCGTGGACAACCGAATTACCCGCCCAAGATGGTTGGGCTTGGGGTTGAGGTGAAGGCTACAAATCTTGGGAGGCAAGAAGACTCCGTCCGGCATGCTGCGAATCTCGGCGGTCAAGCCGTCACCCGAGGACACATTGGGGGCGAACACAAGCGTCTTGTTCTCACTGATGCGATCTTGGCTCACCACAACCTTTTCGTTGCCGTTGATGATGAAGTATCCGCCCGGATCGTATCGGCACTCGTGCTTTCCCGCTCCCTCGCCGAGACCGGGTAGTTGGTTGAGAATGCACGCCTTGGAGCGCACCATGATGGGCACCTTGCCAATGTTTACCTTCGACACGGCGGCCTCCTTTTTCTCAATCACACCGTCCTCGTTGATGGTCTCACTTGTGATTAGCACGTCGACCGTCAACTGGGATGCGTATGTGAGATTGTTCATGCGCGCAAGATGAGGGGTCATAGGGAGTTGGGTGCCATCTTGGGTCTGAAAGACCGGCTTCGACAAACTCGGATTTTGTACTTTGATAAAGATTTTATAGGTGAAGTCCTTGCACTCCGGGCGGTATTGGTGGCAGATTTGGATTGGATTAAACCCGTGGATAATCTGGTACAGTTTCTTGTCGATGAACTCGTTGTAGCTCTCGATTTGATGATGAACCAACACATTCGCGCAATCACTTCCACCGCCTTGCCCAAAGTATGAATAGATTACGTCCCAACATGCCTTATCGTTTGACGGCAAAGGTGCAACAGCTTCTTTGGGGTTGTGATTCGGGCTCGGACTCATTTTGTTGTTGGGAAGGGGGATCGTGGAGAAGGCTATGTACTGTGTTAAAATTTCAATCTAACCAAATTCTTAAGCCAAAGCCATCATGATAATCACGAATTTATTTCATAAACATCATTTTTTCCCACGCTTCGCCCAGCCTTCGCAACCTATGCTTCGCTTAAACAAATTATGTCTAGAACAGGTAAGAGGTTTCAAAAAACTTAAAATATTTTACACATAACATCATATTTCACTCTATGGATGACGAAACACCCACATCAAGCCCTCTACGTGTACCACCTGTCACGCCGGTAACATCCCCTCTTCCGGTTGCTCAACTCCCACCACAAGCGCACGCCGTCCCGGCTTCTCGGCGAAGTAAACGTCGCCTTGATACGGAGCTCGCAAGCTCAAAGAAACCAAAACTGCCGGCGGCGGGTCAAGAAGTTGTCTACAAGGTGGGCAGCCGCCAGCTGATATTGGATCATGATCAAAGCGGAGAATACTATCGGCATTTTGTCTTTCAAATCAAGACCATGGAAGATTTGCTATTCCTAGGGGACTACTACCCTTCGCTTGATAAGACCCGTGTGAACAACATTAACTTTTACGCAATACGCAAAATCGCACCATCCCTTCGCAAGCTCAAAAATATGGTGGGCCTAAATGACATTAAACAACAGATCTTTTCATTGATCGTGTTTCATCTTCAGAGCTTGGACGGAAAGAAAAATAAGGATTTGCTCCACTCGGTGGTGTACGGTGGTCCGGGCGTGGGCAAAACCAAGTTCATTTCCATCCTTGGTGAAATCTTTGCGCACCTAGGCGTTCTAGAGCACGGCAAAGTCACGTTCGTAAAAAGGTCGGATTTGGTCGGACAATTCCTCGGTCACACGGCCGTAAAAACGCGTAAAGTGATTGAAGAGTGCAAAGGTGGTGTGCTCGTGATCGACGAAGCTTACTCCTTGGGGGACACGGAGCAACGCGATAGCTTCTCGAGGGAATGCATCGACACTCTCAATCAATACCTCAGTGAATCGAAGCAAGATTTTGTGTGTGTCATTGCGGGATACAAGGAGGACCTCGAGGAGCGCTTCTTCCGATCCAATCCTGGACTCGAGCGACGCTTTCCGTTCCGATTCTCCATTCCAGATTACTCGCCGACCCACTTGAGGGACATCTTCTTGTCAATTGTGACCGAGAGCGGATGGAGCATCGATCCTCAGGAGGCACCAACACACCTATTTGAAGAAAACAAGGACTATTTCACATTCAACGGAGGTGACATGGAGGTTCTCTTTACAAAAGTCAAGTTTTCACATAGCGTTCGCGTGTTTACCGAAATGAAAGACACAAAAAAGAAAATAACACGCGCTGACTTTGATGCAGGACTCAAGGAGTTCCTTTCGAACGACAACGTAAAACGGCGTAGGGTGGTCAACGACATGATTTCGTGGATGTACATCTAGCACGCGCCTTGCTAAAGGGTCTCGAAAAAGTCTTCTGCTTCTCTGAAGGCCATCATGCGCGACGTTGGGTCCATTTCTTTCCATTCTTTGTCGCATTGCCTTCGTACCGCGGGATTTTTAAGGCTCTCTTGGATGCTCTCTTGGAGGAGCTTGTGGTAGAAGAACATTTTGTAAGGCTTTGATTTGAGATGGGTGGATTCGTAATTATACTTGAGGTCGTCAGGAGCACCAGCATCGCAAGTATTTGATGTTTTGATTGGCTCAACTGCCACTGATTGAAGCTCATCTTTCGAAGGGAAATCCCACTGGTTGCGAAGTTGCCTTTGTGACATGTGGTTTCTCGCTTGCTTGTCAATCTATCTTGATACTCCCGTCAATTTTTTAAGCTTCAAGTTAAAGGTTTGCGCGTACACATAGACAATAAAACACTTAACATGTCACTTTTTGAAGAATTTCTAAGTTTACCATGGGTGAACAATTGGTCCACTCACCGTTGCGCCAAAGACGCGTACGTTGAATGTGTCATTGTTGAGCCCCGAAGCCATCCGTTGCTCGAGCGTGTCCTTCGAAATGTGAGTTGTATTTTTCCACGGCTTGCCATGACGATCGTCCATTCAAAAGAAAATGAGTCATTCATTCGCAGTTTCCTGCCCGATGATGGCTCACACCACGTGCAGATGATTTGTAAATTCGAGGGAAACATTGATGTTCCCGAGTACAACAGGCTTCTCACGAATCTCCACTTTTGGACGACTGACCTTAAAAGCCCCTATGTGCTTGTATTCCAAACGGATGTGGGAATATGCCGTAACGAGATACTCAAATTTCTTAAATACGACTACATTGGAGCACCGTGGAATTGGCAAGTCGGCCCGGATGCCCGCGTCTTCAATGGCAACGGCGGGTTTAGCTTGAGAAAGCGCGACACCATGATTGAGATCCTATCTAGGACGCCTTTCGAGCAATGGGGTGACCCATGGGGTGATCAAGATGAGAACGGCATGCCCGAAGATGTGTTCTTCTCGCGACGTGTGTGGAACATGGATAGTGTGAAGCTTCCATCAAAGGCCACATGTACGGAGTTCTCTGTCGAGCATTTTCTAGGGGAGCGGCCGCCCATGGGATTTCATCAAGCCCACATTCGCCTGCCCCCATCTGCTTTAAAAAAATTTGAAGAATGGACATGTGAAGCAATGTGCGACGTAAGGGGCCTAAAAGTGTCCGACTCCTCCATATTCACTATTACGGATGTTATCCTCGAGGTTCCGTCCATGGGCATTTCCATCGACATGCCACAACTTGTCTCATTCTTTGAAGCAGGGATCGTCAGTGGCGGGTTATTGATACCCGAGGGCACGCATGTGCCATATGATGAAGACCCATGTCCTTGCGAACAAAAACAAATAAAGGTTTTAACATCGCAACGCGAGTATATTATCCCGTTATGTCGTCATAGAGTGATTGAAACTACCATATTGGTCTAGCCCCTCACTCCATTCATTTCTTGTGATAGGCAAAGATTGTGGATTCGCAATGGAATGGTGCGTCCCACACGTTGAGCCCGTCCGATCGCTTGTGTTCGTATCGTACCCAATTGATGGTAGATGATAATGTCCGTTGCCATATTCATGTCTATCCCACTCCCTGCGTGGTGCGTGTTTAGCAAAATGACCTTGATCTCTCCGGCACGGAAACGTTCTTGAATGTTTGCCATTACGTGCGTGGTACCTTTCATTTCGGCCCATGTTATGTTGTGGTCCCTCAATGCTTCAATCAAGTGCCTAAATGACGAATCAATGCGCGAAAACAACAAAAACTTACCATCCGGAGTTCGTTTTATAAGATGAATCATCATTTCTTCTTTTGTGTATCGTCCGATCGCTCGGACAAGGCTGTCATAATCATAGGGTCTCACATGTTCCACGGTTTGCTGGCTTGTGCCCGCGCTCGTGCTGGCTCCCGCATGTGATGCGACGCGATCATTTTTAACAATGGCAACAAGGTTTTTACACTCAATCGTTTGCCTGCATTCCGGACAAGGCACTTGGGGCTCGTTCTTTGATTTTTCTTTGATCCAATTCATCAAGCATGGACCGCAAAACATGTGCGTACATGTGAGCATAATTGGATCGGAGAGAGGTGATATACAGATGGCACAATCTCGTTGTTCTATACTCGATACGCGCTCTTGTAAGAGCTCCAATTTCGTCCTTAATTTTTCTATTTCGATCCTCATGAAACCTTGACGTGCCTCGCGATCTTCAGGAACGAGGTCCATGGAGACGAGCGACCCAAGCTCCACTTCTTTATTGTGGATTGCTCTTATGAGATCGTTCGTCACGAGCCCAACAATGCCCTCCTCGGACTGCATATTACCGCCCAAGGCCCGTATGGCCCCGCAAATATCGTTCGCGTTGATTAAATCTATGACATGCGGTGTTAGGAACGGCCGAATGGCATTCAAGTACATGGGTGTTTTACACAAATACATAAACTCAATCGGTTCGGGAAGGGAAAACGATTGACGAATGAAGGTCTTATGTGACTTGATAAGCATAAACGGCATGGCTGTATCATTCGCCGTCGCCCGCAAAGTAGAAGTTATACACTGACTTTTGTTGATTCGTAACCGAGAAATCTGCCCGGGGATTGAGGGATATGAGCTAGTAATGAGCCAAATGAAATCATACAAGAAATATGGTGTGTTGAGAAGCTCATTGTGTGCTTCGTCGATCATGATGCGGGCCCATCGGATCCGCGAGCGCTTGTCATGTGAAGAGATGCAGTCGTAGTACTCCGTGAGGCGGTCCATGGTCGTGCTTTTGATCAAAACGATATCGAATCCGTCAAAGAAGGTTTTTAATTCGCCAAAGGTGCACGTCGACGGTGGCATGGACTTGCGTATGAATATGATGTTATCTACACATGCCATTCGTAAGGTCGTATGATTTTCGATTGATTCCTTCCATTGAATGAAAACGGGCCCTCGTGGCACAACTACAAGCGTGCTTTGAATGGTGTGAGGCCGACTATCAAACTGTGGTAAAATGTACTTCATCTTGAAGTATGACGGATTGTTGCCATGAATTCCGTTCAACCCCGTGTACGTATACTCGCGCTTCTTCGAGATAAGTCGGGTCGGGGTGCTTGCCACGATCCCAAGCGCAATTAGCGTTTTCCCATACCCAACAACATCGCCGATCACGCCCACATTCGTATGAACCTCAATTACATTTTCAGATATGTCATATTCCTCTATGGCATCATCCGGCTCAGGGCCCTCGTTAAATTCCTCTAGGTCGATCTCATCCTTCATCAAAAAGGACACATTGCGCTCCATCACCATTGCTCTTTCAAGCGCAGCGAGCTGATGCTTTTTCAAGGCGAGCGAGATGCTTGCGGGCTGGTCGCATACAGGATCCGCTTCGGTTAACAAGAAATCGTATATGTGCTGATGTCCGTGCCCATCGGACATGCTTGTTTATTTAGTTTGTATGGATCGGGTCTGAAGTCCTTAGATAATGTGCACAAAAATGCGTCTTAAAAGAAAGCACAGTAAGGGTGTATATACATGATGAGTTCATCCGACGACATTGCAAATGATATCAGTGAGTGGCCAAGCAGTTTATACGCCCCTGACACGGCCGTCATATGTACAATTGCTCTTAATGAAGAACCATATATACACGAATGGATACAATACCATTTGAAATTGGGGTTTGATCACATTTATATTTACGACAACGACAACAAAAACCCTCTCAAACGGCTAGCAAACAAGTATCAAGGCAAAGTCACTATCATCCACTACCCCGGGGCATGCCAACAAATGAACGCGTATTACGAGTTCTTACACAAAGCACGCGGAGAGCACACATGGTGCGCCTTTATTGATGTCGATGAGTTCATAGTTCTTCGGCACCACGCAAGCATTCATCCATTTCTTAAAAAGTATTGTAAAGAAGGCGCACTGGCATTGAGTTGGGTGCTCTTCGGAAGCAATGGTCACAAACAATACGAGCAAGGTCCCATCTTGGCCCGCTTCATTAGACGGCAAGACGGAGTCAATCGGCATGTCAAGGTGATCGTTCGGTTGTCGCACTTGGAGTACATGAGCGGACCGCATGTTGCAAAGTTACAGGTTGGTCGAACGCACGACTGCCACGGCAGGCACATCACGTATGCTTACAACGACAATCCTAATGACGATATCGCTTGTATACACCACTATTTCACGAAATCCGAAGGCGAGTTTCTTCAGAAGTGCAAACGTGGGCGGGCAGACATCCCTCAAAAAAGAGACTTTGTGTCGGATTTTCGAGAGCATGACCTAAATGAGGTTGTCGACATGCGCGCCGCAGACTTCCAAGCTCGCAAATGAGGTACATTTAGAGAAAAAATGATGGGTGTATATTTACATCACCACCATTACCCGTCAAGCCCGTCAAGCCCTCTCACGAGCAAGCCAGTAAGCGAGCCAACGATCAAACCCTGAGACAAAGCGTGCTATGAAGAAGTGTGACTCGGTTCAAGACATGTGTGAGCGTGCTAGTCGAATTGCGGAAAACTCCGTCATGAACCATCGTCATGGTGCTGTCGTTATTCATGATGGAAAGGTTGTTGCAGAGGGGTACAATCACGAGAGCAGCGGTATGAAGCACCAGTTTAGCATTCATGCTGAAGTTGATGCACTAAGCAAGGTGCGTAAGCTAAGCAAAGCATTCTTGGCGGAGTGTGAGATGATCGTGGTTCGCATCGGCCCACAGACGTTCAAAAACGCCCTAAAGCTCTCCATGCCATGCACGCGATGCAAGAACTATATCGAGCGCCTTGGCATTCGGAAAGTCTACTACTCGACGAACGACGAGTTCGATGATGTTGTGAGGGGCTCGCAGATGTTTACCACGAATACAGAAAAGTTCTTTGAGATGCGCAAGGCGAGCTCGCTTTACACACAGCGACGCAAGTTTCAGAACGAAATTGACCCAACCCCGGGTACACACAACACTCCATGTGGATCGGTCGGGGGCTCTTCGTCGTCTTCGGGTGCGTCTTCTGCTGCATCAAGCTCGTCGGACGAAGAGTGTCTTCAGCGCTCTACGCTCAATGCCCGCGGCCGGCCTCACTCGCAGTCTCTTCAGCAGCGGCAGCGGCGGCAGCAGCGGCAACAGCAGTGCGACATGTAAATTGAATCGTGTATCTTGCGTATCTTACAAGTCAAGAAAAAACAAAAGAAAAAGGACAGCATTTTGTGCCTATTTTATTTGGCCTTCGCATTTACGATTGCCTTTAGTTTTTTTAGGATGCTCTGTCGTACTTGAGTGTCAGAACGTGCAGATGAATATAGTTTTGGAAAAGGTTCCATGGATTCTTGGTGCGACAAGCGCACGTTGATTTCAATCACGGGCTCTGGTTCCTTTGATAGCATAATACGGTTGCCAAACACGAACGTCTTCATCCATTGAACACCCAGGAACAAATCCGGGAGAAGAATCTTAATATTCTCGTACGGTTGGTTTGCGTGGCCGAATTTAATTTTGTAGATCGCATTGGGCTTCGCAAACGAGATCTTGCTAGCCGTCGTCAAGTTCATTGATAGAAGGGCGGGCCCAGTTGGTGCAAAGACATAAGAGTTGATTGATATCATGTATTTGGAACTCTCAATCGCGAGCTTGACATGACCCCGGGTCATCGTTAGAAAGTGCGTCTTGTTTTCGTCTTGTCGAAGAGTTTGGAAAAATGCTTCCATAAACGCATTGATCTCTTGCCTTGTCGGATTCACGATCGTACTTTGGTCGTTTGTTAGAGTTGTGGGGATAAAACCGGCTTTGGCGACCGATTGATCAAGTATAAGGGCCGATTTTAATTGCTCACTAAATGGAAGAATGCCAACTTGCGACTTTATTTTTGCTTGAGCTGATTTCATGACGATCTCGTGAACGTCCATTGGGATAGCAGATGCAGCCGGAGTGGCCGTGATTTGTAAGGTCATCATGCGCTTCACGAGATCGTCTTTTAGGCCCGTTGTTAGTTGACCTTGGGATGCAAGAGAGGTGCGCAAGTCAGCCACCTTCATCCGGTTGACCTCGCTTTTTGATAGTTTACCCGATGTTGACATTCTACAAGGTAATAAGCAAATAGTTCAACCTTTTATGTGCTACTATTGTTTTATTTTATTATTTTCACACGTTTATTACGGTAGCAGTAACGTTGTATGGAACCTAGAAAAAATGTAAAGAGTGTATAGCAGGTGATCATTCTGTTTTGGAATGGCCATGTATCCCGCCCACCCAACATCGAATGTTGTGGGCCTCCAATTGAATGAACACAAGTTTGATATATTGGGGAAGGACATACAAACGGTGGCACAATTTGGGTCCACCCTCAATGAAACATCCGTACGCATTTTTACCTCTGCCAACTCTGACATTGCCTATGGACTTACCTTGGAAAATGTGGACTCCAAACCCAAACTCAGTATCGGCCCATGGAGTCCACAAACACAATCGTACACTCCTCAAATTCAATTTGATGAATCCGGAGTTGAAATTGTATCATCATTACAGCTTCCTGACGGAGATATCTACTTTGCAGGCAACCTTGGGGTTGGCACGCGTTCTCCCCTTGGAAAGGTACATTTGGAAGGCTACAACATGGATGTCAATGGGACAATTTACGCGACCGGTACCATATTTGCGTCAAACTTGGTCATATACGGCGACTCGGTGCTTTTACAAACAACGACATGTAACACGGAGCAATTCACAATCGACAATAGTGGAACGGGGCCTGCATTGGTGGTCACTCAAACTGGATCGGGGACTCAATTCGCCATTGCTGAGTTCCGCGACGGAGACATGGAAGAGATTGCTATGATCATTGCCGACGGAGGAAATGTTGGTATTGGCACACGCTATCCATTTCAAGAGTTGGATGTGCGCGGAAGCTTGGTCGTCTCGCAAAATGTGGGCATTGGTACTTTGTACCCCCTTCAAACCTTTCAAGTGTCCGGGGGCGATGCTGCATTTTTACATCAGGTGGGCATTGGGACACTATATCCCACACATGCGCTTGATGTGCGCGTCGGAGATGTGTACGTGAATGACAACGTGGGCATTGGGACGACGCAACCCCGACAAGGCTTCGAGGTGGCCGGCAAGGATGCTATTTTTGGAGAATTTGTTGGCATTGGGACCCTCGCACCTCGCGTGCCGTTAGACGTTGTTGGAGTGGCATCAATCTCAGCAAACATTGGCATAGGCACGCTTGTGCCCTTGGGAGCCCTTCATGTGTTCAATGGTGACACCATTCTTGCGCCCAATGTTGGCATTGGGAGCACGCAACCACTACAACAATTTCACTTGGAAGGCACGGGTTACATAAGCGCGTCGCTAGGCATAGGAACAACCCTGCCCCTTGGGGCGCTGCACGTCGAATCCGAGAGCACCCTCTTGATCTCAAATGTTGGCATGGGGACTACGACCCCGCGACAACGCCTCGATGTGGCCTCCGGAAATGCCATCATAGCAAGTGGAAACCTTGGCATTGGTACACTCACCCCGCGAAAGGCGCTCGATGTCATGGGTGACGCAATCTTTAGCGCAAACATAGGGATTGGCACAACCATTCCACTTGCCCCACTTCACCTGGCATTTGGTCCCATTTTACTCGATGCCGGACCATCGGGAAACCTTGGCATTGGGACCCGTACGCCCACGAATCCTTTACACATTCAAGACACGGTTCGCATTGCGAATAAACGCATGTCGTACCGGTTACCATTATCGTCGTCCTCTCAAGTAATTCAATTTTTCAAATATCAATACACTTCGTTCGCCCCATTCTACATACGTATCCATGGCCAAGTGTACTCGAGCTACAACTCAATGTTCGTTGACATTCACTTTGGTGGGCGGTATGGATACGGCGTGCGAACGCAACATGCCAATATTTATGGAAATTTGAAGAATCTAGTAAACAACGACGTGTCTAGCGCGTTTCAAGTGCGCTTTTACAAAAAAGCTGGTACTGATGAGTACTTCGGTTATTTGGTGTTTAACGATGGGTCGTCGGAATCCATCGGCATTGACCTGAACTTCGATGTTCACTACGGCGAGGACACGTTCACATGGAGTGGGACGTCTCTTCCTCAAGGCAATGACTATAGCGTGTATTGGAATGCCACGGAAGATGCGCAACGCATCGAGTACGACACAGCCGTCTACCACCGCGACCCGATCGGTGTGGGGACTACGTCCCCCTCATCCTGGCTACATGTGGTGGGCCTGTCCTCAACGACCTTGCCTATGGTCACCGTCCAATCAAAGAATGCACTCGCCGACTATGTTGCCATTGCGGGCCCCTTGGACGAGCCGGTCCTTACCATTCCTGCGTCGGCCAACGTGGGTATTGGATCGCGCGCCCCGGCGGCCAAGCTTGATGTTGCGGGGGACGCGCATGTGGACACCGTCTTATTCGTAGGTGGGCAGATCGGAATAGGAACCAACACTCCTCGGAAATCGCTTGATGTCGTTGGGGACGTGATCGCGACCGCCAACATTGGTGTTGGCACAACAACACCTCGCCACGAATTGGACGTAGTAGGTCGCGCGATCATCAGCTCAGCGGTGGGCATCGGAGCCTCAGCCGCCACCCCGCGTCAAGAATTGGATGTCACTGGGACCGCCATATTCAGCGCAAACGTGGGTGTTGGGACCACCACGCCGCGTCAACAGCTCGACATAGAAGGCAAAATAATCGCCTCGACCAACATCGGCATCGGAACCACACAGCCCAGAGACGCACTTGATGTCATTGGCCAGGCCATTGTCACGGCAAACTTGGGTTTGGGCACCACGACTCCTCTACATAAACTACATGTCGAGGGATATGCCTATGTGAGTGGAAACGTGGGCGTAGGAACCATTGTCCCCGAGCGAAAGTTGACAATATGGACCACCAACTCGGATGCTGACATTTCCAACAGCGACATTCTTATACATACTCAATATGGATCATCGCAAATAAACGCGGACAACCTTACTGGGGGTGGTATCGCGCTTCGTTTGGGCACACAAGACGACCCGGCCCCCAACGTATTAGCCCGAATCGCGTATGGAGCACGATCAAACATGTATGGCACCGGAAGCGATGATAACGGAGTATTGCTGTTTGAGACGGCGGACGCGGGCGTTCTTCGAACCACAATGTTCTTAACGGGTGATGGGCGGGTTGGAATGGGCACAACGGAGCCTCGAAAGACCTTGGATGTCATCGGGGATATCATTGCGACAGGCCTGGTCGGCATTGGGACAACTCTTCCACGTCACCCAATGGACATCATGGGCTCCGCCATCGTTCAATCAAGTCTTGGTATTGGGACAACCACGGTCCCAAGGGCCTCGCTTGATGTCATTGGGGATGCCATTGTGTCGGCTAACGTTGGTGTGGGAACCGTCTTTGCTAGAAAGGCCCTTGATGTCATAGGAGACGGCATTTTCACAACGAACATTGGCATTGGCACGACGGGCCCAAGGAAGACCTTAGATGTCATGGGGAGCGCGTACATTCACGATCAGATTGGCATAGGAACCCTCTCTCCCCAACAATATTCAGCGCTTGACGTGAATGGCTCGATTGTGGCACGCGAAAACGTGATCGTCGGACAGACACAAACGGTTGGCTACAAATCTATCCAGGCAGATGGAGACGATATCATCATCAAAGGCCAGCTTGCAGTGGCGGGCGTTGAGGGATCCGCCATATACAAATTGGGTGTTGGGTACGCCCCACCTAGCCAAGGGGAAGGCACTCTCATAGCCAATGCCAACGTGGGAATTGGGACAACCGCACCCCGAACCAAATTGGATGTGATGGGAGGCGCTTTGATCAACGGAAACATCGGCATTGGGACCACGATTCCCGTGATGGTCCCCCTTGCTATTTACGATACGAGCGCGATTCTTCTTCCCAAGGGCACAACCAATGACCGCCCGGGCCCCACTCAAACCGGCTACATTCGATACAACACAACGACGGAACAGTTCGAGGGATTCGGGGCAGGTGATCAATGGGGGTCTCTAGGAGGCGTGAAAGATGTGAATGGGGACACCTTCATCTCCGCGGAACTTGCAGCCGGTGTGAATGATGACATTCTGAGATTCATAAATTCAAATACGGAAACCATGCGCATCATGCCGGATGGCAATGTCGGCATCGGGACCATTGTGCCCCACGCTCGCCTCCATGTCCTTCATGCCGGCACCGGCCCGGGCGCAGGCACCGGGGACATTGTTCGCATCGACGATTCTCAAGTTCCAAATACCACACCCTTTCTCATCGCGGGCAATGGTTTCGTGGGCATGGGAACCACGCTTGCCGTTGAGCGCCTCGTGGTGAATGGAAATATGAGGCTCCTTGGATCGCTGCATTCGGTCGACACCGGGGTCACAATAGATCCATTGGTCACAAACGGTACATCCCCATCATACATGCGCGTTTTCCGCGATGTCAACACAACCGGATCAAAGGCCGTCCATTTACATCGAGGTGTGGCGGGCCCAACGGCCGATGTAGTTGATACGCAATTCGGTGTGGATGGCCTCCAATCCTTCATCAACGCAAGCTTCGTGGGCATTGGGACGACCGACCCTCGCCAACGGTTGCACGTGTCAAATGGTGACTTGGTGGTGGACGCGAACATAGGCATCGGCACAATCGCCGTGAGCGCAGCTAAATTTCATGTGCGCCATAACGCTAACCATGCCACGATGCGTCTCGAAAGTACGAACAATAGCTCAAATACCATCGTGATGTCAGACAGAGTCAACTCCGTCACAAACACGCTTATCATTCGGGGCATTGGTGGGGCATTTGAACTCGAAGGGCCCAGTCAAAAGCAAATGACTCACGTGGACGAGGATAACCATGTGCTGTACACAAATGCGCTCGAGCGGGTGCGCGTGACTTCAAGCGGTGTTGGCATTGGGACCTCACAACCTCGTAAGCTCCTTGATGTCCTTGGTGATATCATCACAAGCACCAACATTGGGATTGGCACGACGACCCCGGCGCACCATTTTCACGTGGAAGGAGACTCGCTTTTGACGAAAACCACATACATTGGAAACACAAATATCTCAATCACACAAAATGCAAGCGGAAACTTACAAGTCACCAACACCGTCCAAGGGAAAAGCGTGAACGTGGCCGTGTGGAACACTACTGGGGCTCGCGACGCGGTGATTGTCTCTCCTCACGCAGCAAACGGGGATTACGCAAAAGTTCGCATCGTAGAAAGTACGTTTGAGCTGACCACCGGATCCAAGAGCACTTTGTTTACGGATTTGGCCGGGAACATTGGCATCGGCACGTCATCGCCCCGCAACGCGTTTGATGTGTCCAAGGGCGATGCCATCTTTGCCACGAACATTGGCATTGGCACAACTCTTCCACGAAAAGCGCTCGATGTGACGGGCGACATCATCGCATCAACTAACGTAGGCGTGGGAACGGCTGCGCCCCGGGCCGCGCTTGATATTGTTGGAGAGGGTTTGTTCACGGCAAACATAGGTATTGGGACGCTCGCGCCTCGGCACACGCTTGATGTGGCTGTAGGGAGCGCAATTGTGGCCGTTGGAAACCTAGGAGTTGGCACGACCACCCCAAGAAACACACTCGATATCGCAGGATCCGCCCTCATTTCCGGAAACGTGGGCATGGGGACCACGCTTGCCGAGGGGCGACTTCATGTTCACGGGGACGTGAATATCCAAACTGGATCCGTCTTGTTCATGGATGCGGATCCGGGTGTAATGGTTGAGAAGTTTTACGCAAGCGGCGATCGGTACGGCATGGGTCAATTCAGCGGAGGCATTTTACGTTCGTATGTTGCCGACACAAACGCAACAAGTAGCTACCGCGTGTCTCGGTTCAAAACAGACGGATCTTTCTCGGACATGCTTACGGTGAATCAAGATGGCAACTTGGGGGTGGGAAAGACAGCTCCCGGCGAACGCGTGGATGTTGAGGGGGCGGTTCGCATTTCAAACGGTCTCATCACGGCCAAAGATGCCTTCAACTCCATGTCCTTTCCACGTGGCATCGTGCGACGCAAATTCAACAGCACCGATAGGTTGTCGTCCCTAGGCCATCCGTTGTCCGCCGATGATATGAAGATTTTCTTTCAATCTCAAAGCGGTTCGGCCGGATTGGTTTACATAGACAGCACGGTCCACTCTGACATATCGCAGAGCGGTCCGGTGGGTGGCTCTCCTCTGCTCGCATACGAGTTCATTGGTTTCATCTTTACAAGCGAAGAGGGCACATACGAGTTTGCCATTAACAGTGACGACGCAAGCGAGCTCTACATTGACGGAAAGCGCGTCTCGGACTACTACGGTGGGCACACGGCGGCGGGCGAGAGTGTCAATAGGTCGATCTATTTGAACAACGGCCTACACACTGTGGTAGCGCGCATCGAACAAGGGGCGTCTGGCGGGACATTTGAGGCGCTATGGAAGACACCGGCCGCTGGTGTGGGCGCAGGCTTTGTCACCATTCCGGCTACCGCATTTCATTATGATCCAAATACCCTCCTTCATACGGTCGGTGATCAGCTTACGTACACCCAAGGAAACATTGGCATCGGAACGCTCGTTCCTCGTAAGCTCCTTGATGTCATGGGCGATGCCATTGTCTCAACAAATGTTGGAATTGGGACAACCTTACCACGCGCGTCTCTCGATGTTCAAGATAGTTCGCATTTCCACGGCAATGTCGGGTTGGGCTCAACTTTGCCAACGGAGCGCTTACACGTGGAAGGCACGGTTTTTGTAAGTGATACCGTGCGCACCCCAACGCTTGACACTGCGACCATTTTTGCTACGAACATAGGCATCGGCACGTCCACGATCCTTGCGCCTCTTCATGTAAACGCAGATGCCATCATCACCCAAAATCTAGGGATCGGCACGACCACACCCCGGCAACAGCTTGATGTGATTGGTGTCCTAGTCGCATCTCAAAACATTGGCATTGGGACGGTTACGCCCGCGAACGCGCTCGATATCTATGGCAACCAATATCTTACAGGTGCTCTCCGCGTCGGAACGGATGCCAATGGCACGGCAAACCTGACGGGAACGGCATTAGAAGGTACGTTCGGACAAGCGTACTATGTGACCACGCGATCCATTGCGCCCGAACAAGGTTTGATCATTGAAAATAGTGACCCATCCAACAGTTTTGCTAAAACATTCATTGCTCGATTTGACAAGGATGGCAACGTGGGCATTGGGACCATGCTCCCTCGACAAATGTTGGACGTTCAAGCAGGCATCACGTCTGCTTTTGTGGGCATCGGAACGACCATCGTCCGAGGCCAAGCGCTTGACGTGGAAGGAACTGCCATTATTTCCGCGCATGTCGGCATTGGGACGCTCGCGCCCCGCCAAGCTCTCGATGTGATTGGGGATGTTGTAACGTCTGCGAACATTGGGGTGGGCATCGCGCTCCCAAGGAACGCGCTCGATGTAATAGGCGATGCCATTGTTTCAACAAACATTGGCATTGGGACGACTACCCCACGCCGGGCTCTGGATGTTTCCACGACGGGCATATTCGGATCGAGCATTGGCATCGGAACGACCTCGCCCAAAAAGGCGCTTGATGTGATGGGTGACATCATAGGGAGCACAAACCTTGGCATTGGAACTACCACGCCTCGCCAATCTCTCGATATCGTAGGAAATGCCATCGCATCGGGCTTCATTGGCATTGGGACGGCGTACCCAACTGAACAATTTCACATTCGTTCCTCTCTCCCCACCGTGTTCTTAGACACGACCAATCCAAATGGGGAGGCAAATGTCATAAAAATGGCCGACAATGCGAGCTTGAGGCTAGGATCAGAAAGTGCGCACAAGGCACACGTGTTGGTAACGGGCAACTCACAGTCCTCGCCTCAGCTCGCCGGGCGTGTGAATGTGCGGTACACGAATTACGTGGGTTTTGACTACGTGAATGGGGTGGACGCTTCCACAACGGCGGAGCGCATGCGCATTTTGAACGACGGTAATGTTGGCATCGGGATCACGGACGCAAAAGAAAAACTACATGTGGACGGGTTTGTTCGGTCGGCGGGTCTCACAGCCCAGCGCGCGATTGTGAGTGACGCGTCAAAGAACATTGTCACGAGCACAACTACGGCCACGCAGATCGGGTACTTGTCCGATACGACATCGGCCATTCAAGCGCAAATTGATAGCAAGCTATTTTTGGCAGGAGGCACCATCGATGGTAACCTAGTTGTGAATAGCAACGTGTATGCATTTGGCACCATGTTTGCTTCGAATTTACAAATTCTGGGTGATTTCACCACGCTCAATACCCTCACAAGCAACACGGATCAGCTCATTATCCGCAACGACGGCACGGGGCCCGCGCTCCACGTCATCCAAAGTGGCCCTCAAGCCGTTGCTGAATTCTATGATAACGAGACCGGTATTTCCCTTTTGATTGATAACGATGGACGCGTGGGCATTGGTACCGGGATACCAACACACACTCTCCATGTGGATGGGAATGTCTATGCCCTTGGAAACTTGGGGATTGGAACGAGCCCGCGCATGGCCTTGGATGTACAAGGCGACATTATCGGAAGCTCGACGCTCGGCATTGGCACAACGACCCCTCGCGCCGCCCTCGATGTTATGGGGACCGCTCTTATCTCCGAGGGCGTTGGCATTGGTACTACAATGGTCCACTCCGATCTTACACATCCACACACGCTCCAAGTTTGGGGGAATGCGATGATCAACGACATGACAACCGGGAACCCCGCGGCGGGGGTGATGGGCGGAGATGGCACGCGCCTCGTGTTATGGCCCGGGACGGACGGCGCACCAGAGGGGGCTTCGCCTTTCGCGTTTGGCATTGGGATGGATGTAAATAGCGTCCGTGCGTTGTGGTATGGTGTGGCAGACGATGCGGACCAAGTTTGGTATTCCGGCACTCGTAAACACATGCACTTGACCGCGAGTGGCAATCTTGGCATTGGGACGCAAAGTGGCGTACCTCATCGCCTCACAGTCAATGGAAATGCGAGCGTATCAGGCCCCGTTATGATTGGCGGGCAATCTGACATTCCAAGCGACCCCCTTCAAGGAGACCGCCATCTATATGTGCGCGGTCAGACCGAGTTAAATAGCAATGTGATGGTGAGCAACGGAAACATAACCGTCATGAACGGGGGTGGGGCATTCATCAATTTCATGGACTCCGTTTCGGATCAATACGATGTCCGCTTGGGATCCGTGAGCAACACTGATCTAATGATCGAAACGGGTGGGAACGGATCCACGAGTGAGAAAATGCGCATCACGGGGGCAGGCTTTGTGGGCATTGGGACCTCCACACCCCGACGCATGCTCGATATTGTTGACGGGGATGCCATCATATCCGGCCTCGTTGGGATGGGGACCACCACACCACTTCAAAAGCTCCACATCGAGGGGTCCATTTACTGCTCGGGCAACATTGGTTTGGGGACCACCACCCCGACGGCGGATTTGGACATTTTCAAATCGCTTGTGAAGCTTGGCGAAGGAGGGCCGGGAAAAACTACCACCTTGGCATTCCGAGACGGCCTTGACATCACTCAATACGAAACGAGCAACACGCGCATTCAAAACACCGGCCAGACCTCATACATTCAATTTTACAATAAACAAGGGGATTACCGTTTCTCTCTTCTTGATAACTCACAAGTTAGTGAATACGATGCGGTGGTCATCCAAGGGTCGTCAGGAAATGTAGGCATCGGCACGGCCATCCCCATCGTGTCACTTGACATTCATGCGACCGATAGCGTGTTGTTACCCAAGGGCACGACGGCTCAACGGCCACCATCAGGCCACAAAGGTTTTGTTCGTTACAACACGGACATGGACCAGTTCGAAGGGTTCGGTGCAGGGAGCACATGGGGCACCTTGGGAGGCGTGAAATCAAGTGATCAACTCACCTTCATTAGCGCGGAGCTAACGGCGGGTGCGAATGACAGCAATCTCCGGTTTTACACATCGGGAGACATCCAAATGATAGTGAATCCCAATGGAAACGTGGGCATTGGAACAACAAATCCCCGTCAACGGCTGCATGTTGATCGCGGAGATGCCATCTTCACAGGGGCCATAGGAATTGGCACGCTCTCCCCTGGGGCCAATGGGACTTCATTATACGTAAATGGCAAGTTTGAAGTGGCCGGCGGAACCTCCGCGCTCAACGGCATAGAAATCAATGGGGCATTCACATCAAATACCATTTACCGGGCAAGCGCGGGCCAAGCGTTGGGAATAGCATGCGCTGGGGACGATCCCATCACTTTTATACAATCAAACCTTACCGTCCCTGCGGAACGCATGCGCATAGCTAAAGGGGGCAATGTGGGAATAGGAACGACCGCTCCGCGACAAGTGCTAGACATCACAGGGAACATGATCACCCCCGTGGGCTCCGTTGGAATTGGCACAACAACCATGTTGTTGCCTTTGGAAGTTTGGAAAACGTCTGCCATGCTCATTCCGGTCGGGGTCGTCGGAGAACGGCCAAGCGGTCCGTTGCG
>Ga0209353_10000395_pt1 | contig 26843 bp, 47 predicted proteins | sample LauGreSpBDMM15SD_2_FD_187561 | JGI IMG/M metagenome (GOLD analysis project Ga0209353, IMG submission 187561) | Freshwater lake microbial communities from Lake Michigan, USA - Sp13.BD.MM15.SD (SPAdes) (version 2) | ecosystem: Environmental > Aquatic > Freshwater > Lake | place: Lake Michigan... | reverse complement strand
GATTTAATTCGTTTATCTGACATTATTTTCTCTAGTGATGAAATGGCAATGTTGGGTGGCATTATTGGTTTTTGGTTTGGCTCTAGGGGATGGGCTAAGAAATGAAAATCAGCGAAAAGGGCGAACACCTGATGCACTTCTTTGAAGGCTACAGAACACGCCCGTATCGGTGCAGTGCCGCCATTTGGACAATTGGGTGGGGTCACGCTATGTACTCAGACCAATTAGCCCTTCCAAACGTGCGTAAAGAGGGTTATACGGGGCTTATCAGATCTGATTACCAACTTAAAGGGGAAGACAATCGTGTATGGTCAAAAGAGGAGCTGGTCGATTTATTCAAGATGGACATCAATTCTTTTGAACGTGGTGTTCTTCGACTTTCTCCTAATCTTGCTAGTCATCAAAGCAAATTCGATGCTGTTGTCTCTTTTGCTTACAACGCAGGGTTAGGCAATTACCAACGATCAACCATTCGCATGAAGGTCAATCGTGGTGAATGGCATGATGCTGCCCATGCTTTTTTGTTATGGACCAAAGCGGGTGGCAAAGAAGTAGCGGGTTTGGTAAAGCGCAGGAAAGCAGAACGAGAATTGTTTTTAAGCTAATTCTTTGACAAAAATGCCTTCTTTATTAAGAAATCCTTTTCGATTCTTAATTTCTTGATAGGCCCCCTCAAAGCAGGTTACTAGGTCAAGATCTGCACAGGCACATCCCATTACCAATGTAACTAGGATGTCGCCATAGGCATCTTTGATTTCTTCCCTGTCATTATTTGATATTGCGGTAAACAATTCCAATAATTCTTCTTGGGTTTTCAATGCTTGAGCATAGGGTGTACTGTTTTGAACAATGCCACGAGCTTCACCCCACTGAATTACTTTCATTTCTATATCTGCATAGCTCATTGTTTTTCCTCTCCCCATGCGTTGATGGCTTCTTGTTTCAAATTGTTAATCAATGCGTTAACCTCATCCCAGTTATTCAAGTATTGCGTGTAGTAAGGGTCACCATCTTGACCAAAAGCCACTACTGGTGGGTTAATTGGCCCAAGGTTGTAACTTCCCATTCCCCACACATGGTCTTGCATACTAGCGTCATGGTTATAGCCTCCACTACGAATTCTGTTTAACTCTTGGTCATAGTATTTTTGTTGTTCAGGTGTCATGCTTATTCCTGTTCTAGTGGCACATCACGCCATTCACCTTGTGGTGTTGTTTCATAGCCAAACAAAAAATCAGAACTCCACCATTGCTGAAGGATTGTTTCTTTATGTGGATGGCTAAAGACTTCGCCATTTCGTGAATAACTGTCACGCTGTATAAAACGTAACTTCATTGTTGGTGTCATACCTCATCCTTATCAAAGGGGTCACCAAAGCTAGACATCATTCCTGTTTTGGTATTGAGGTAATCGCTACCAATCTTGGTTATCAGTGTGCCTTCATTGTCAATGTAGTCATTGCCAACTTTGTTAAACACATCACCATCTTGGTTGATCATCATGTTGTCGGTTTTGTTGTAGACATTACCTGAGAACAAGTCCATTAGAAATCTCATACTATCCTCCAGACAGTCATATTGCGTCCATTAGGACCCTTTACCCGAATGCCTGAATCTTCGATAAACCCTCTTTCTACCAAAGTAGAACGCCTGGCTCTGTAGGTAGATTTGTGGGTTTTGAAATGCTCATTCATTTCATCGTCTGTGAAGCCTTTACTGCCTCGCATGGCTGCATATTCATAGACTGCCCCCTCAATATTTGGCAGGGCAAGCATGATGCTTTTGGCGGCTTCTACTGAAGTGTCTTTAGCATCTTTACGAAACATTTTAAATAAATTAATCATTACTTTCTCCTTAAAAAATTTGGGTGGGGGTACTCGCTACGTCCAACTGATGCAATCTTAAAAAAGTCTTGACTTAACAGTCAGCATCCGCTTTCCCCCCTATTTAATCAAAACGGCACATCATTTGCCATGTCATCAAATCCATTTCCACTTTTTCGGGTGGGCGCAGAACTTTGACGGGAGGGTTTTTCACCATCAAATGGTTCTTTTCCATTGATCCATCCATCCCAACTATGAACTGGCAACACATCAATTTTGAATGAGATATTACCCTCATCATCAATAAACACTGATCCACATTTGGAATAGCGTTTTTTCATTTCGCCAGTTTTTTTGTCTTTGTACTCACCTACTGTGGCGACTGCGTCTAATCTTTTCATTTGCTTTCTTTCAATTTTTCTTTGTAGGCTTTAATAGCCGACCTTACTTTACTATCAGGGTTTAGCGTATTCCAAACCCTTAAACGAACTTCGTTATCCGTAATGGATTCCCATTCGCCATACATACCAGGCTCATCACCTGCTTCGTATCTCTCTTTGATGGCAGCAACTATTGCATCAATAATGCTTGTGTCCTGCTCTGGCAAGTCTTCACCTGCATAGATGTACAGACCTAGTCCATGGAGGCTTAAAGCCTTAGTCATGCAACGCATGATGGCAGTGTTTACTTGAAATGCATCTGCTCCAACAATGGCTTTGTTGCGATGGTCCATGACAGGCAGTTGGCAGGTCATTGGTTTGCCAAACATAGTCACTGTTACCCAGACCATGTAAGTGCCATTGATCTCTGTATAGCACTTGTCACCAAACATCTGTACTTGAAAATGAGCTTGTGGGTCAGCCCTAAGAGCTTGATCCCATGCCCAAGCCCATGACAGGTATGTCAGGTTGCCTTTTTTCTCTGTATGCTCGTTTACGTTCAGTTTGAGCAGATCATTTACTGTCATGTTATACCTTGTGGTTTTTAAATGCATTGTCATATTCTTCCTTGATGATCTCTAATTGAGTGTTGTCATCAAGATCTTTAAAATCTACCCAATCCATCTCACCACAACAGACAAACTTTTGTCCTTTTGGTTGAACGCAATATGGGCAGTACTTTGTATAGGCGTACTCTTCTTTGTACTCAATGATGTAATTGTTCACAAGATCACCTTGACGCTTAATAAGATTTGGGAGTTTCAAGGCGGTTTACTTTCTTGGCATACACCCAATTTTCTCCAAGATATCGCACAGAACGAATCCATTGACGTTGGTAGCTACGAATTGTTTGAGGGGGTGCATCATATGTCACAAACAATTGACGAACGTGTTTAAGCATTTCTACTTTCATTACTTTCTCCTTATGACAAGATCTTGATTTCTGCATCATCACTGTCTGCAGTGACTGTGATTGTGAAGTTACCATCTTTTGTTCTGATGATAATTTCTCTGAATATTGATGTGCTAGTTTCGCTGATTGAACCAAGCTCAATATCAATGACTTTTTTGATGTCTATCTCTACCATTTTACTTTCTCCTTAGTGAAGTGAATCGTATGCTTTGTCAAAGAGTACATCACCATTCTGATCGGCTAGTTTGACTAGTTCCTCATCAGTTAGTTTTGTGCCATCTTCGTAACAAGCGTAACTGAAGTACGCATCTGCGAAATCGGGATAATCCCTACTATCGACACCATCTACTTCAATGTCGATAACTTTTCTGCCGTTTAGTGTTGCCATTACTTTCTCCTTGAGAACCTTTAATGTGCCATGGCTAAAAAATTATTTGTATTAGGATAAACCCTAATAGACAGACAAAAAAACAACACTAATATTCTGAGCATGAACATTGAACAATCCGAACAAGCCTGTGCTGAAGCACTCCTTGCTTATGCCTACAATTTAGTTATAACTTACAACCAACACCCTGGTGACCGAGATGCTGCCATGGTTGGTTTAATAGCTAGAGCATTGGAGCTTCATGTGGAACGACCAATAAACATAATTGGGATGTACCAATGAAAACAACTGACAAGTACGATCCTGTTATCCAGTGCATTGGGAAGCATCCTTTTCCCACATTCACTGTGGCCGACTCTACAATCAACAGAAAAAGAGATCATTCTTTTCAGATCTATAAATGCCCCCACTGTGCGTTTTTCCACATAGGGCATTCGACCACCAATTACAAGAACTTGAAGCGCAGTCAAAAATAGGTTATATTAATTTGAAACACGGCTAGATGGGGCTTGATCTCCCTATCGAAAAGAGTTATCCCTTCTCCTGCCGCAGTTTCTTTTAAGGGTGTTTAAAAAGCGGTTTTATGCACTACTATCAGTTTCACATAGGTGACTATATGAGTCACACACGCCATCTATCCCTTTACGAGGATTTGGCTTACAGGCGATTATTAGACTTCTATTTTCTACATGAGCAACCAATCAAGCATCGGGATGTTGCTAGACAGATTGGCATGAGAGAGCATGAAGAGGATGTCCTGACAGTCCTGAATGAGTTCTTTTTATCAACCCCTGAAGGCTTTGTTAACCCGAGGGCTGACAAGGAAATTCAACAATACAAAGAGTATTCTGAAGCAGGAAAACGTGGGGCAGCTAAGAGGTGGTCAAAGCCCCCTCATGGGGAGGCTAATAGCCCCCCTAATGCTACCCCAATAGCAACCAATAACCATAAACCATTACCCATTACCCATAAACCAATAGTAGAGAAGTCACAGCGTGGCTCACGCCTCGCCAATGATTGGTTTTTGCCAAACGAATGGGAATATTGGGCTAACAAGGAAAGACCTGATTTGAATGCCATGCAGGTAGCAGATCAGTTCAAAGATTTTTGGTGTGCTAAAGCGGGTAAAGATGGGGTGAAGCTGGATTGGGCAGCAACTTGGCGTAATTGGGTGAGAAACCAAAAAGCACCCAAGATGAACCCTGCTGACATTGGTAGGTTAACTGTTGCGCCATCCAACCTGCCAGACCCTGCTTTGGAAAAGATCAAGGCAGATGAAAAAACAACACGCCCACCAACACCCGAAGAACGAGCAATTCTTAACGCTTATAGGAGACAAGCATGACAAAAGAAGAATGGGAACTTATTGGTCAATTTGTTAAAGATGTCGTAGATCGATTTAATGAACAAGAAAAAAGAATAAAAAATCTTGAAAACCAATTAGAAAAGTTAATTGATGATTTGGAAGAAGATTGGATTTTTGAACAAATGAATGGTGTTAGGGAAGCCAAATGACCCATGCAGACGCAATGAGAATTTTGGACAAAGTTAGGGATGGTGTGCCCTATCCAATCAAAATAATCCGAATGGCTTTGGAGCTTACCGGTGACCTTCAGCAGACGCAATCTTGAAAAACCAAGCGATAGAGTCATCCTTGAGCAAGCAGAGGCCAGGGAGCTATATCGCAATTGGGAGGCATCCCAAAACAGGGATCTCATACGAGCTAGGCTTGAAAGAGCAGAACGCATCTATGGAAGTGGTGCTAGAGACAGAATCAGAACTTATATGGCCCAAATGAGAGAAGGAACCCTCGAATGACTTTTTTAATGACCTACATGGTTGAAGGCAATCCTGTTGGGAAAGGTAGGCCAAAATTTGCTAGACGGGGCAACTTTGTTTCTACCTACACACCCACAAAAACCCGAGACTACGAAACTGTAATCAAAGAAGCTGCAAAAAAGGCCATGGGAAGCAATGAACCTCTAGAAACGCCTGTAACAGTCGCAATCTACATCACAGTACCTGTCCCTCAGTCCTACTCCAAAAAGCGCACAGAGGCTTGTTTAAAGGATATTGAAAGGCCAATTAAGAAGCCGGACATCGATAACATTGCAAAATGCTTTTTAGATGCCATGAACGACATTGTTTACAAAGACGATACCCAAGTGCTGACGCTCCATGTGACCAAGGTCTATGGCACTGTTGGCATGGTGGAAGTTATGGTCAAAGAAGATTTGGACTAAGGGTAAACACCTACACATCTAATCAAGATTTCAAGTTACAGTCACGACATCAACAAATTTTTAAGGAGAAAGTAATGCACACAATCAATTTTGAAGCCAAAACAGGTTCAGGTGATGTAGAAGTCAAAGTCACTATGTCTTTCAAGGCAGACAAGTACTCATCTTGGTCTGAGAACATTGAGATGGTTACCTACAACGGCATGGACATCATGGGCTTAATGACAGATGAGCAGTTCGCTGACCTTGAAGCCAAAGGCGTTTTGGCCATTGAAACCCAGCGTCATTGGGAAATTGTGAACTACGAGCCATGAGCAACCGAATCATTTGGACTCTAGTAGTCATCTACTTAATTGCTTCTTGGACTTGGATGATTGGATTATTTTTATGAACACCCCAATGCCTGACGATTACATCAAACGCCACCTCGGACCATGGAGGTCCTTGGAGGAGATCATTCGGTGGGTAGAAGCCTACCATGGCATCTATGAGCCTAAATCTTGCCCACCCTGTAACAACCACTGTAACCAAGGCAGAGACTGCCCCGCTAGAAAATGATGCCACAAATAGACATTGGCGCAAGATTCGCCAATCACAAATTCAAGCTTTGTACCAAATGCGACATAAGCAAACCACCTGAAGGTGGAATTGACATGGGACACAAATGGATCTGCCAATCGTGTTGGAACAAGCGCATCACAGGCAAATACCTTAGACAGAATCAAGTAAAAAATGCGTAAACGCACTAAACGCAAAATGTGGAATCTGATTGACCCAATCCAACATGGGATTGTGGGGGCAGCCATTACCCCAAGACAGACTTTGGACAAGCTGAGAATGACAGAATATTCCGCACTGGACGCAATGACCAAAGGCGCAGGTACAGTGCAGGATTGGCGCACATTGGTAGATGTTTTAAACCTATCAGAAGTTATGGCCAAAGCAGGTGTGGGTCCTGAAGTCCTGCCTGTATGTGAGAAGGCCCAAGATGCCCTGCACAAGGCGGCCATGCGCTACCAGGCAACCATGAAAATGGGTTTAGATGGGCTTGGCATTCAAGCCATTAGGGAATTAATCGAATATGCAGATCTTCAACAAGGCAGTATTTGCCGAAGTGAATTTGAGAAATACGTCAAAAAAACAAGGGACTACATCAGATCAAATAACGACAGGGTGGTAGAGATCGTATGAGCTTGATAAGCAATATCCCACCGGAAGCCCTTGCCGAAGCATGGGAAATCATGGAGCGCAGACGTAAGGAAGAGCTATCCAAAAAATTGGGTAGAACTGTAGGCACATGGGGAGGCAAGCGTAAGGGCGCAGGAAAGCCTAGGCAATTGAACTACAACACTGTTGCCAAACTAGAACTTAATGCAGTCCAAAAGAAAGTATTGGCTGAAATGGGTGATGGAAGCATCGACAAAGGCATAGAAAAGTTAATCAACGAGGCAATGTAATGGAAAATCCCGCACATTTAGCAATCAATTTCATCCTGACAAACGCACCTAAATATGCCCAATCAAAGGCAACTAGGGTGCAATTAGAGGAGTATCGCAAGTCCAAAAAGGCAATTCTCATGTCAAACGAGGAGGGCACATTGGGCGCAAAAGAGATGTATGCCTATGCCCATGCAGACTATGTAGCCCTATTGTTTGAGATCAAAGAGGCCATTGCTCAAGAAGAGGAACTCAGATGGAAGCTTGAAGCTGCCAAGCTACGGGTGGAAGTGTGGAAAACTGAAGAGTACACAAAACGAGTGGAAATGAAGTTATGAACAGAGATGACATCATTCGCATGGTGAACAAAGCTGGCGGTGGGCAATTGTCAGACCGACAATTTCAATTGCATGGCTTAGACACAATTACAAACTTTGCCAAGCTGATAGCAGGGCATGAACGCAATGAAATAATCCAAATTTTGGATGATTCCACTGGATATGTCCAAATGGATTTGATTAGGGATAGGGGACAAGCATGATATGGCCATTCCCACCATTCCCCAACCCTATGGACAAAGGCAATAAAGTGCCTAAATTTAATCCTGACAACCATGAGGATGCGCCATTTTGACCTACCAAAAACATGAGTATTACAGAGACAAAGACCTGCTGAAACTTGCAGAAGGTATGCCTTGTCTTTTAGAAGCCTCAAAAAATTGTTTGGGGGGGGATGGGTCTACAACTGTAGCGTGTCATTCCAACCTGCTGATCCATGGCAAAGGCCGCTCAATCAAGGCCGATGACCACCACTCAGTGTGGGGGTGCAGCAGATGCCATACTTGGCTAGACTCGTCCTATGCAGATTACGACACCAAAAATCTAGCCTACCAAGAAGCCTACAAAAGGCAGCTTCACGCATGGCTTGATTTGGCAGATAATATAACCATCAAGCCTTGGCGCAGAGAAGCCGCTAGGCGTGTCTTAACCCACTTGGGAGTCCCACATGGACAATGAAATTGGTGATCTCGTTCTGACCTTGTTGCACTCAGCGACCAACACCCACATTTTGCATTGGCAATCAAAGTCCTATGCAGAACATCAAGCCCTTGGCGCATTCTATGAAGCTTTGCCAGCCAAGATTGACGAACTTGTGGAAGCAATACAAGGCCGATACGATTCAACCATTGAATTCCCTGTGGACTATTACCCACCTGAAAAAACAGGCAAACTTGAGCTGCATGATCTATCAGAATACTTTGAAGAGAAACGCAAAATTTTGCCACAAGACTCTGAGATTCAGAATATTGCCGATGAAATTCAAGCATTGATTGACTCGACCCTTTATCTGCTGAGATTTCCATAATTAAGTCTTACTAAAAAAAGAGGGCCCAAAACTTTTTGAGGGGGGGGTCTTTTTGAATTTAAAAAGCACCGAGATAATCGACATAATATTATCGATATAATCGAAAAGTGGCAGGGACATAATCGAGATAATCGAATAGTTAATGGGTAAATAGAATCTCATATAATCCTTTTCATTAAAAAAATGATGTAAACCCTTGTTTTTATTGAAAAAAGCACACCCTGCCACCACAGCACAGCGCACAAGCGCACACAGTGACACCACACACAGCAGACACCCAGCACCTGCAAGCCCGTAAAAACAGGCACACAGGCACAACGCAGCACCTGCCACACAGACAGGCACAAAAAACCCTGCTAGACACCCAGCAAAGCGAAAAAACAGGCACAGGGATAACCCAGCACCTGCAGACCAAAAAAAACCCGCTCTAGACGGGTTTAATCGGGTTTATTTAATCAATGCAGCGCATATGACACCACAGCACTAGACCAACACATTCTGCAATCTTTGCATTCCCCATTCTGTGCTGGTGCTTTGCATACATTCCCCATGGGCTTGTCTGTGTGGACATTAGACACAGTGACACCAGCGATACCCTGCAGCGATACAGGCACAGTGACAGGTTTATTCGGGTACATTGCAGACAAGCGCACAGTTAAATTTTTAGGGATTGCATTTTTTCCATGCTTTGCAATAAAAGCCTTAATAATTCCATATTCCCTAGTTGGCAGCCAATGCAGGGTTAAAAGGGTTTCCATGCACACAGCGACAATTTTTTCAAAATGCTCTAGGCTTTGCAGATCTCCGCTATCATGCCAGCGAAAATATGGATCATTTCCAATATGGGAAACCATACCGGAAACCCAATATTCGCTGTCTATGCTATCAAGCCTGGCAAATTGTGCAGGTTTAATATTATTTGCATACATTTTATAAAAACCCTTGTCTGCGTAGCACATAGAGCATATAGAGCCTTCTATCTGTGCCATTTTGAAACCCGTTATGCAAGCTTCTGTTGGCAGACTGTAAGACTTACAGGGCATTTTTGATGTGCTTGTGAGAGTGCCACAGGCTATTGCAGCTTGTGTTTTTGTCATTGGGATAATTGGGATAATTCGCATAATGTTACTTTCGGTCTAGGTTTTGGGTGCAAAGCGCACCACACAGACACCAGATATCTAGTGTCTGCAGGGTACGTTTTACAGGTTTTCCGCTATATCACAGCAAGCGCACCACAGTAAACGGGTTAAATTGTCTGTGTGATCGCTTAATTCTGTGTCATTCCATGCCCCATATTCTTTGAGACACAGGGCCACCAGCGCAGGATCTAATTTTTTCAATTGTCTATTGATAGAAGGGGCTTTCATAAGCTCTGCAATATCTTGATCGCATGGCCCTGCATGGCTGCAGCTTAAAGCCTGTTTTTTAGTGATCTGCAGCTCTATGCGCCCCAATGATTCTGTCCAATACATAATGTGCCCCTTATTTAACTAGAACGTCAAAATAGGCCAAAGCTCCTATGCAAAGCACAAGGCCCACAGCGACAGCAGCGATAACGTCTAAAATTGTGTTTTTATCCATGGTGCGCCCCTTAGATCTTTGAAGGCTTAATTGTCAACGTAGCAGCACCTGTAGAAGTATGCGCTGTGATCAATTGATAGGACGGGTTAAAATGCTCTGCAACAGCTTTCCAGTCTGTAACTGTGCGCCCTGCGCTTTCGTATACTGTTGCACGATACATAGAACCTTCGTGCTTACCTGCGCCCTGCGCTTTAATGGCAGCTTTGAGCATTTCCAGATCACTTTGCAGGGCTTTAATGTGGGAATCTAAGGCCCCGTATTCGTCAACAAGGGCCAACATTGTAGGATCTGTGGCAGCAGGTGCGAATGGTGCGAGTGCTGCAGCGATTAGAGGGTTTACGTTTTGCATATAGTTACTTTCGGTCTAGTGTTTTACTGGAAAAGGCCAGCACCTGTAGTAAATATAACGCTACAAAACACACAAAACCATAAGTACAAACCCTATATCTAGCAACTTAAAACCCTTAAGGGTTAACCCTAATACAATGTTAGTGGCTGCAAACTATTTGATTGTAAGTATTAATTGGCAGCAGACACAGACCACACAGCAGCAGCACAAACAGACACCCACAATTTGCAACTTTATGCGCTTTTTGCATAACCCTGCAACAGATCACAAACCCAGCATTTAAAGGGCTTTGCGCTGGGTTTTGCGTTTCACTGTGCCATTTTGAACGGGCTTAATTGATCGCTGCCCTGCCCCGTCTATTCTGTAACCCTCTGCCCATGATGTAAACGTTGTAGTCACACCACACATATCACCCTGCCACTGTATGCCCTGCACCTTTTCGGCTGGGGAGAGTGGAGGGGGTAGCACTGGAAGCCCTGTAAAAAGGGGGGGCCCACTCCCCCATCCCCGAAATTTCTCAAAAACTTTTCCTTGTTGCAAAGACGCAACACACCTTAATGACTAGTAGGGAAAGGGATTGTGTGATGGTTAGCTGTGGACGAACTATGGCATCCACTGTTTTTACTTAGAAAGAAACTTTCTAGCAGTAGCACCTTGTTTATCTAACTTAACCCTAGTGGGCTCTACCTGTATGTTCCCGTTCATTGCTTACTAGAGAGACTGATAGATTCAGTACGTTTATCTGGGTTGGTAAGCTACCTGCCTTCCCAAGGGCTGGATGATGGCCCCGTAATCATTCTATTAGGGTTTACCCCTATGTAAAGAGGATATCCTGTGGATAATTCTGTATAAGTGTTCCTGTATAAAAATTTTTGTTTAAAACTTTTCTTGGATACAATTGCTGCATTGCAAAGGAATAGTATGGAATGGACATTGGCACACCCACTGCATGATGTGGATGATATTGTGGACATGGCAGACTCAATCTTTGGGCATGAGGCTGATGGCATCTTGACTAGGGACAAAGCAGTGTTCCGCAAGCACGTTACTGTTGCAACGACAGTCCAACTGTTTGACAAGAGCAAAGAGTTTATTGCTGTCTGCCGTGGGAACAAGCTTGTTAAAACCTTTATTGGGGACGCTGCCGAAGATGCCCTTCTTGGGTACTGTTGGTTTGATAGGGGTGGGTACACCACCTATGCCAATGAGGAAATCTCTAATGCCAAATTCCACCATGTTGACCTACAATTAAGCCCTCGCTTGCGTGTCAGGTTAATTAATGAGATGATTGACCAACATATACTGTGGGCAAACCGATGGGGTATACCCGTGGTATGTTCTACTTCTATTCGTGCCGAACATGATGGGTTTATGAAGATCCACAAAAAACGTGGGTTCACTGTGAATGGCTCATATGCTTGGATTAGAACTGAAAAGGGTATGCAATGTTTGACGAAATAAGACCTGAAGGCTCAACTGTTAATTCTGAAGAAGATAAGCAGAAAGCCCGTGATTACGCCAAAGTTAGACGAGCGCAGAAAAAAGCCATGAAACTAGCCACTGGTCAGATTGAACCTAAAGCCATTGAGACTGTCCCTGTGGTGGATGAGTTTGACATGACCAACTTTACGCCTCGGTCACAAAAGGCAACGGGTGGTCGCCCAAAATCCATAGTTAACAAGGTTACCGAATATGGTGCTTTGTTTAACAAGCTAAATGACGAGCGTACCTCCCGTGGACTGCCACCCCTTAAAACTGCCATGGAAGTCTTAATTGATGCCATGCAGTCTGATGAACTAGATATCAAGGACAAAGCCAAGATTGCTGACAAACTGGCTCCTTTTGAATCCTCTCGTGCCCCCATAATTTCTGTAGAACACATCCAAAATGTGACTAGGGAAGATGAGGGGGATGCGGATGATGCGTTAAATGAGTTTATGGAATCTCTGAGAAAGGTGTAATATATGCATACTTTTATGAAAGGCTCGATATGAGTGGATATACCTCTGGCAATAACGCCCCTACATTGATGGCTCAAGCCCCCAATCGTAAAGGCAATGTCTCTAAGCACACACCAGGCTCTGGTGGTGTTACTACTGTAACTCGTGGTAGCGGTGGTACTAACTACAGTGGCCCACACCAAGGTGCGCCTAAAACTGGTGGCTCTGTAACTGCTGGCCGTGGTCAAAAGGTTATGGTTGATTGCAAGTGCGACTATGACGGCACTGCTAGAAACACTGGCTATCTTAAAAATTCTTCTTACACAAAGTGAGATTATTATGTCCTATGGAACAGTAATTAATGGTGGCGCACAAATGCGTAAGGGTGTCACTAAAGGCATCAATGATAAATTAACTGGCCATGCCGCTGAAAATGGTAGGCGTGATCAAGTTGCTAAAGCAGTGTGTAATGCTTATGAAGTTAATACAGTGTCTTCACAACACACCAACGGAATTAAGAATAGTGGCAAGTTCACTAAACCTAGCAACCGCAGTAAAGACTACGCAGCTTAAGGACTATTATGATTATTGAAGATTTTGTTCGTGACGAAGCCAACGAGATTTATGCCGTTGTTGCTGGTGAAAAGATTCATTTGACTGCTGAGTATGTGATAGCTCACAAGCCTCAGATCGGTGATACCTTGATTGAAGAAACTGTAGAAGAAGCTAAAACTGAATAAGGAAATGTATGGCAACGTATGATATTGCATCGCTAAAGGAAGACCTTCCAACAGCTAAAGAACTAGCTCAGTTTGTTTACGACAAAGTAAACATTTCATTGGACCTTATTGGTAAACCAAAAGAGGAACAATACACTGTTGCTAAAAATGCTCTTGAGGGTAAAAAAATTCCTTCAGAGTATTTGACAGACGATAACCCGTGGGTGGATAAAAAGGATATTATTCCTGAAGATCCATTACGGGTTTTGCCAAAACGTAATCCTGATTTGCCAGACCCTGAAGCACAGGTGCATTACTTTGGCGCAACCAATATGCCTCACCCATTAGACCCACAGTCTGATAAAAAGGTATACATTGATTTCCGCAAATACGAAAACGGCTTGATTACATACCAGATTACTGGTCCTGTAGAACAAATTCCTGTTGGTGAAAAAACTAACAAGTATGGCCAAAAAGTTCCTGAAAAATATTCATGGATTGACCCCCGTACTGAAGAACGTATTTTGCGTAATCCTGATGGCACTTACACTAAAGAAGGTCGTGGCGTACACACATTCTTAATTGGTGAAAAAGGCGGTGGGGTTTGGACTTTAATTGACCGAGACATTGTTAGTATTTCTGCCAAGAACATTGCTGACCCGTGGGCGTAATGGAAGACCCATCCAAAATCTTCCAAAACAGACTGTCATCCCAAGCTGAAGCTTGTGCCCGTAAAACTCTAGAATGGTTGCAAAAAGACCTTCAGGGAACACACAAGCTTGAGCCAGATGAAGTTTACTATCTAGCTTATGCTGCACAAATCTTGTTAAACATACGAGATAACTATGGCAAAAAGTGAAGCCAGTGATTATGTTCTTCCGCTCTACAAAGATAGGGCTATCAAGCATTTGATCAAACTGGCTGGTGGTAAAGAAAAAGTTAAAACGCTAGATTCTGAGCAACTCAAAGCAATGAAAATTGCTAGGGACAAAATTGCTCAAGATATGCAATTCAACTCTTTAAAGTGGTTTAGGCCGTTTAAGTACCAACAGAAATTCTTTGACCTTGGGGCAAAATTTTCCCGTAGGGGTATGATTGCTGCTAATCGTGCAGGTAAAACAATTGCATCAACCTATGAAACTGCCTATCATTTAACAGGTCGGTATCCTAAAGATTGGAAAGGCGTAACATGGGATAAACCCATTATCGCTATGTGTTCTGGCGAGTCTTGGGAACAGGTTGCCAAAACATTACAGTCTAAGTTGTTAGGTTGTGATGACATTAAGCAAAGTTACAAGTTGGGCACGGGATCTATTCCTAGGGAGTGCATTGATGACAAGTCAATCCGAACAGATGGAGCCAACGTCCTTGCCATTGAAATTTGGCATGAGTCTGGAGGAAAGTCTAAGCTTTACTTCTCCAACTACACCCAACAAGTCCGACATTTGCAAGGTTTTGAATTGGACCTTGTGGTTCTTGATGAGCAACCACCAGATGAGACTTTCTCAGAACTTGTTGTTCGTACAGCGTCCCGAAACGGGCAGGTTATCTGTTCGTTCACTCCACTTAAAGGTCTATCGGGTTTAGTTCGTAAGTTCTGGGATCAGATAGATGGGTATGCCCATGTGCGGGTAACTTGGGATGACATCCCATACCAAAACGAATGGGGTGAGTCATTTTTCCCCAAAAAAGAACGAGAACAATTAGCTAGAGACTTTATGCCTTGGGAGCGGGATTGCCGTATTAATGGCATTCCTCTGGTTGGTAAAGGCGTGGTATTCCCATTGCTTGAATGGCCTACTTACAATGCTCAAGACATTGAACTTAGGGCTAATGAAAAGCTTGAAAGGCTTATTAGCTTTGACTTGGGCATCAAAAATGACCCGACTGTTATTTCTTTCTTTTTCCGCAATCCAGTGGAAGAGATCATTTATTTGCACAAACAGATTACTATTCCAAGCGGGGAAACACCCGATGAATACGTCCATTACCTGCTAGATAGGGAATCTAGGGATGTGCCAATTGCCCTACCCCATGATGCAGGGCTTGCAGGTAGGTACACTTTGACCGAACAATCTGTCAGAGAAGTCTTTGAAGATTCGTATGGACTAAACTGTATATCTGGTGCTATATTAAACCCACCAAACGATCAAGGTAAGGTAACGAACCATAAAGCATATGGAATCAATATAATGCGGATGGGCATGGAACGTAAATCTTTTATGATTAACGAGTCTTGCAAAGCATTTCTTGATGAAGCTAGGAATTACGCTATTGATGATGCAGGTCGGTTTTCTGATCCAGATGACCACATTGATTCTGCTCGTATTGGCGTTTTAGCTCTGATTCAAGGTCATGGTGAATCTGTGGTAAGTAGGGCAAATAACTTTACTTTTAGGCGAATTGAAATGCCTGAAGGCAAGGTCCAAAGGATTTAAATATGCTAGATAAACAGAATGTAATCGTAGAGAATCTTGCATCCTCTTCTGGTAATCGTGGTCTTACCGAACAAGTTTGCCATGAAGTTTATGTAAAGATGGTGGATTACTTAAGACTTACTCAGTCCAAGAATACCTACAATCGCTTTACTGACTATCACTATCTCAATATTCCTGTATCCAATTCTACTGAACCTATTCGTGGTATTGATTACATTCAGCCTATTGTTGCGCCTGGCATTGATTACGCTACTGCCGTTATCACCAAGTGCCTAATGCCTAATGGCAAAATTAACTTTGAGTTTGAACGATTCAGCGAAGCAGATGGCGATCAAGCCCGTCAAGCCACTGAAATGGTTAAATATATGCTTAATAGTAAGAATGATTCTTATCAGGTCATTCGGGATTGGGCGCAAGACTCTTTACTGCACAAAAACGGCATTGTGATGGTTTCTCCTTTGCGTAGTCCTATTACGCAATATAAAGAAGTTGAAGGAACTCGTGATCAACTCCGAGTATTTGAAACTTTAGCAGGTGAAAAAGGTTTAACCGCCAAACGTCAAAATATGCGTAAGGTTGATGTAAACCTTGAAGGCGCAATGCAAGAAGCTATGGCTCCCGATGAGACAGAAGCTGTGCAAGAACCTACAGATGATGAGATTCAAGAAGCTTTACGCAATAACACTATTTATCGTGCAAAGTACAAGTTAACTGGCTACGAAACAAGCATTAGGGTTAAACACGTTGCCCAACATTATTTTGTTTGCAACCCAACTATCTCAACTATTCAGGATCAAGACTTTGTGGGTTTTTATGACCCAATGACAATCCATGAATGTAAAAGCCAATTCCCATTTGTAGATTTAGAGTTGTTGGCTGACCATGCTGCTTATGGTCCTGCGGGTGCGTATCAAGCGGGTGCTTTGGAGAATGACTTAGCCCTTCACGCCCGTGACTCTACCCCAGTGCCAGGTCAAGGCGTTATTGCCTCCCAAGGCGCAGACCGCTATAGCCGAGTCATTATGTTGACCACTGCATGGATTCGCAGGGACATTGATGGTGACGGGGAAGAAGAGATTGTTGAGTGCTGTTTTTCAGGCTCATACATTCTGTATGCCAAGGAAGTAGATTTTATTCCTTTGGCTAATATGTGCCCAAAACCCATTACAGGTAACTTCTTTGGTTACTCTTTGGGTGAGCGTTTGGTTCCGCTTCAGGAATATGCAACGGCAATCCGCAGGGCTGAAATGTCCTTTGCCATGCAATCCTCTACCCCTCGTATTGGTGTCAATCCAGAATTCTTGGATGCCGAAGAGATTCAGCGTGGCGTAAGTGCAATGTTTATCTTGGATCGCAAGTTTGATCCTACCAAGCACATTTTTGAATTCCAACCTATGCAAGGTAACTTGGCATATGTGGAATCAGCCATGAACCGCTTTGAGTCGGACAAAATGGCCATGATTGGCATGACTAGCCCTAGCGACACCCTTAATCCTGAGGTAATGAAAGACGGGAATTCAGGATTTAAGCTTCAGTTGGCTATGGGTCCCAATCAGTTAATCCAAGATGAAATGGTTAAAAACTGCGCCATTGGTCTAAGAGATGTTATCTACATTACTTGGAAGACTTTGGTTCAATACTCTGACGATTACAACATTCAGCAATTGGCTGGCACTTGTCTTAAAGGTGCGCCATTTATGGATGCCATGTCAATTGAAAACTTTGAGTTTATTGACCGCAAAATGATCAATATTGACTTGGCTTTAGGCTTCCTTTCAGAAGAAAACCGCCTGACACGCCAACAAATGATTCTTCAGGCGCAACAACAATTTGCCCAAGCAATGATGATGATTCCACCCGAAGTGCCTGAAATGTTTATTAAAGTTCGCAGACCTTTTGAGGATACTTTGCGGGTTTTGGGTGTTAAAGATGTAGATGCTTATTTGCCTACAATGGATGAAGCAGTAAAAATTATTCAAGCTCAATCATCCAAAGGGCCTTCTGCTGAACAACAGGAAACCCAATCTAAAGTTGAGTTAAATAAGGCCAAAACACAAGAAAGTGCAACAGTATCTGCTTTGAATATGAAAAAGGCAGAAGATATTGATATGGATAATTACTTTGAAGGTTTGGCAGCTAAGAGGGGTAAACTTACTGCCGTACAAGTAGATTAAGGATTGCAATGAAAAGCTTGGTATCAAATATTCGTGATTATTTTAATCGCAGGACTAAAGTAATTGACACTTACAAGGAGGCTAATGTAAATCGCAAAGCTCTGGTTATAGAAAATGGAGAGAGCGCAAAACGGCTCTTAAGAAATGATGATTTTGCATTGTTATTTAACCTGTATAGGTTTTACTTGCTAGAAATGCTAGAAGAAAGCAAGGACGATGTTAATCGTATTGATAATGCACAGCGTGTTGCCGGAGTCCGAGATTTCATTGAGTTCATAGAAAGAACTGAATATCTCGCTAAGGTAGCTAACAAAAATGTTGAAACTTTAACGAAATAAGGTAATATATGTCAGACGTAATCGCTAATGCGACCGCCACTGAGCAAACTGGTGTGAATCCTGTAGATGCTATTGCAGGGATGATTGCCGCCAATAGGCGTAACACTCCCCCAAACGAAGCAGTTACACCACCAGCAGGACAAGAAGAGGCGCAAGCCAAATCCCCTGAGGCGACTCCTGAAGAGGGGCTCGAACCTGAAGATAGTATTGATGGGACTACAGAAACTGTAGATTCAGAAGATGCGGATGAAGCCACCGATGGTGTAACTGAACCAATTAACTTCTTAGAATTTGCAGAGCAGAATCCTGACATGATGTGGAGAATTCCCAATAAAGATGCCGATGGCGGTTTTATTGAGATTCCTGTATCTAAGGCGGCTGCTATCCTTGGTCAAGGAAGTGCTATCCATGAAAATGCTCGTAAGCTTAAAGCCGAAAAAGCAGATTTTGAAGAATACGAAAGTAAGCGCAGGTCTGAACTAGATGGTTTGCAGATAGGGTTGGAATTAACTTTGGTTCCTCAGTTGCAATCAGCGGCTGATGAATTAGTGAAAATTCAACAATATAACCAGCAATGGAAGCAAATCTACGACAACGCCACAGATGAAGTTAGACGAAGTGAAGCTGAAGCAGCAATGCGTCAGAACAACGAGTTAATTCAGGAAAAGTCACAGTTTATTCAGGCGAATCGACCTAAAGTTGAACAGTTTTTTAATCATCGAAGTGAGGTTGTAAAGCAACAACTTGAACAAGCTCGACAAAGCTTCAGTGATAAAGAATTGGCCAACAAGGCAGTATTTTCCGAATTACGGGAAAAATTGTCTAAAGATTGGAAAGGTGCAAATGGATCGTTTGTCCCTGGTGTCCAAAACATTGATTTGGTATCTAGTGATGAATATCTATTGGGACTCGTAAGGGATGGTATGAAATTCCGAGAAGGTCCTAAAGTGAAGAATGCAGGAGGTTCATTGGCAGCAGCTAGTAAACCAATGGCAAGAGGCAAAACAGCACCTGAAGATAAGACAGTCGAACTTCAAAGGAAAGCGCAAAGCGGTGATAAGGGTGCGGCTCGTGACCTTTTAGCAACCATGCTTGCCGCTAATAAGCGGAGGCGTTAATTCAGGAGAATTACTATGGCAACGATTACATCTACCTCTTTAGGTAATGGTAATGGCGCATACGCAACCGACATCGTGGTTAAAGACCTCGACATGACTGTTTCTAACTATGTTAAAGATCGTACACCGATCACTAACATGGCTATGAGCAAAAAACGCAAAATCAATTCGACTTTGCACATTTGGCCTAACGACTATTTCCGCACACCCGCATTGAACGCTAAATTGGAAGGTGCTGCCGTTGACGCAACTGCTGCCGCTTCTAACACACGTTCTAACTTGGGCAACTACACACAGATTTTTACGACTGTGATTGGTGCTACAGGTACTGCTCGTGCCGTGGAACAAGCTGGTGGCGACCCACAGGCATATCAAGAAGTCAAGCAATTGACTGAGATCATGTTTGACGTTGAGTTGCAAATGGTTCGTGCTGATGGTGCTTCCATCAAGTACTCAGGCCAAGCAGCTACTCAAGGTTCAGCACCCAACAATGGCCGTAGATTTGGTTCTTTGTATTCTTTTGCTGGCACACGTTCAGGCAACCCAACTTCTGGTACTGCCGTTTTGAACTTGGCTGCTTCTGATAGCAACGACACAACTTCTGCCACTTCTACCAACACTCCTTTCAATGGCGTGTTGAGTAACTCTGGTTTGGGTTATTTTAGCTTCTCTACAGGTCAAACTCTGCAAGCTTTTAGCCCTGTGCTGTACAAGCAGTTGGTTACCACCGCTGAACAACGCTTTAATGCAAAGATTACCAATATGGTAGTCCCAACATCATTGCGTACATCTATCTCTGACAACATTCCTCAGAGCCGTTCTATCAACCGATTCAACCCTGCTGACAAGGGTGACACGATTGGTACATACGAAGGTGACTTCAACTACACCTATCAGATCGATGACTCATGGGTTATGGATCAAACTGGTGCAGACAACACTTCCATCTTGTTCCTGAACCCTGACGTTGTTCAGTGGGGTTCTTTGCGTGAACTTGGTCCTAACAACGAAGTGTTCTCTAACGCTGATGCCTCTTTGGATCAGTACATCATGGAAGGCACATTGATTGTGCGTAATCCTGCTGGTGTTGCTGTTCTGGCTGGCATGACAACAGGTGCTGTGGTGACTACACCTCGTGCATCTGCACAAGTACAGCGTTACTTGGCCTAACCTTAGGGTTTCTGAAGAGGGTCCTAACGGGCCTTCTTTGGAAAATCATGGAGCATGGCATGGAATTGAATCTCAACAACGAAGAAGCCAAAGTCAACGAAGACTACTATACAGGTGGTGTTCTTGCAGGTGGTTTGGAAGGTGCGTTAATTAAAAACGACAAAATGTTCAACGAGGTTAAATCGGGAACATGGTCGCAGACATTTAGCACACCCAACATGAACTATAAAGTTGGGGCTATTGATGGTGAGCGTTATGTTCAGTATGAGCAAAAAAACGTGGAATCTGTCAGGGAATATTGCAAAGAGCGCAGAGAGTTTTATAAGATGATGGGCACAACAGATAACCCAATATTTGCGGGTACTTTTGAGGCTATGAACCTACCAAAATGCTTTGCCCATGAAATAAGTGGTAAGTGGTTTAACAACCGCCCTTGGGATTTGATTAAACAAGACAAAAAGGACAAAATCCTTTTTTATGCAATTGTGAACCAGTTTTACAGTGATTTTGTTTGCCACCCTAGCGGAAAAATTCCACTGCCTTATAATCCAATAGTCCCGACCAAATAAGGATGTCTTATGGCTCTTTTCATCCAATCCGGTAACGCTCTAGTTAGCCGAGTAGCGCAATGGGTAGGAGCCATTCCAACCACAATAGGCTTAAACGCCACAGCATTTAATTCTTCTACAGGTGTAATTACTACATCGGCATCTGCAAATGGAATTATATTGGTTGGTGATTTTATTGGCACAAGCATTTTAAAACCCTACACAACTGTTTTAGCCGTTTCTGGTACTTCTGTCACAGTCAGTGATATTGAGGGCATTTGGGCAGGTACAACCTATCCTACGGCTATTTTAAAGTTGCCTACTCAATCAACTTCTGAAATTCTGTCTTGCATTCAATTGTGCGAACTAAAAATGCGTACTATTGAGATTCCTGCATTGCGGTCAGACCCGTATGGCGCAACACCTTCTACGTTGTTAACAGATTCCAATGGTTTTGCCACTATTCCTGCGGATATGAATAAGCCAATTCTGTTTTTCCAAGAAACACCTAATAGCGCAGTCCCGCCAGGCACACCTGCGGCTTCTATGGGTCCTTGGATTATTTATGACCGAGTTGGTGATAGAGAGATTATTCGCAGACGCATGATTGACCAACTTTATGTTCGTCCATTTGGTGTGCCACGGGTGATTCGAGCTTCATTTTCTGAAGTTGGTAATAAATATATTTTTACGCCAAATCCTGGTGAAAACGTACAGATCAAAGCGTATTACCAACGAACATTCCCATTTTTGTTTGGACCTACGGACGATGTTTTAGAGCCTATTGTTCAAAACAACGCTGCTTTAGCTTCTTTTCCTGAAGGCTATATGTACGGCACATTGTGGGCTTATTACGATAAGAACAAAAACAATGAAGAAGCTCAAAAATGGAGTGCTAGATACGAAGATGCATATGGTCTAATTGAAGATCAGAACTTCAAAGGAAAATGGCTTGGAGGTGATCAACACCTTACTTCAGAATTCCAACCAAGAAACTATCGCTATTCGTTTAAGTGATTTAAGGAAAAACCATGGCAACAAGTGGTCTTTATGGAAGCAGTCCCACTGGTGCGGTGGTTGCAGCTCCTGGTGCTGAGTCAGCGGGTTTGTATGGAAACACAACAAACTTTGGCGGTACATACTTTGAGTGGTTTATTTTCCAACAATCAGCCACTGCGCCAGCGACCCCAACAGGCGGTTCATGGAACTTTACAACTAATGTAGGAACTGCTCCTGCAGGATGGACAACTGCCCCACCCACAAGTCCAACAAACACTGTTTGGTTTTCTATTGCCATTGTTAACAGTCGTAATACTGCGGCTTTGGTTTGGACAGCACCTGCACCTTTGGTTCAACAAGGTCCTGCGGGTACTGCTGCCACAGTCAATGCGGGTACAACCACCACAGGAGCGGCAGGTACATCTGCCTCGGTTACCAATGTAGGCACAACTAGTGCGGCAGTATTTAACTTTGTTATTCCTCGTGGAGATACAGGCGCAACAGGTGCTACTGGCACTGCGGCTACTGTAAATGCAGGAACAACGACAACTGGTGCGGCAGGAACTTCAGCTTCTGTAGTTAATTCAGGAACTACATCTGCGGCAGTTTTTGACTTTACGATTCCTCGTGGCGATACAGGTGCTACAGGAGCTACAGGAGCGACCGGAACTGCGGCCACAATTGCAGTTGGCACAACAACTACGGGAGCGGCAGGAACACCTGCAACTGTTACCAATGTTGGTACATCAGGTGCGGCAATATTTGATTTCAGCATCCCACAAGGTGCAGGTGTTTTGGCGGGTGGTACAACAGGTCAGTTTTTAGCCAAAGCAAGCAACACTAATTACGACACCACATGGTTGTCCATTACTGGTGGATTGAATTACCAAGGTTCTTGGAATGCTTCTACCAATACGCCAACATTAACATCTAGTGTTGGAACAAATGGTTATTACTATGTTGTTTCTGTCAATGGATCAACAAATTTAAACGGCATTACTGATTGGGTTGTTGGTGATTGGGCTATTTTTAATGGCACTATCTGGCAAAAGATTGACCAAACAAACTTAGTTACTTCTGTTAATGGATATACAGGTGCGGTTGTTTTAACTCAGCCTGATATTGCAGGAACAGCATCTTTAACAACTGTTCAGACGTTAACAAACAAAACACTTACCTCGCCAAAAATCAATGAAATACTTGATACAAACGGCAATGAAATCTTAGGCTTATCACCTACTGCATCGGCAACAGATTTTCTTACTGTTAAAAATGGTATTGGTGTAGGTGTTCCGCTTCATTTATATGCGGATGGTCCAAGCGCAAGCATTGGTTTGCACATTCAACCAAAAGGCTCTGGTTTAGTCACAATCAGTGATGGAACAGACTTTAACAAAGGCATTCGTTTTAGAAGTTCTGGTTCTGCTGCTAGTGCAGTTACTTTAATTGACGCTGTGTCTAGCGCAGGTCATGTTGTTACATTGCCTGACGCAACAACCACATTAGTTGGTCGAAACACAACAGACACCCTGACAAACAAAACCATTGCTTTTGCAAGTAATACATTTACTGGTGCGTTAGGTATTGCCAATGGCGGTACAGGCCAAACGACTGCGACATCTGCTATTACTGCTTTGACAGGCACTCAAACTAGTGCGTATTACTTGCGTTCTGATGGTACAAATGCCACATTGTCGGCTTTGTCTGCTGCTGATCTGACAGGAACTGTGGCCATTACTTCAGGCGGTACAGGACAGACTACGGCTAACACTGCATTTAATGCATTAGCTCCAAGCCAAACAAGTAACTCAGGCAAGTATTTGACCACTGATGGGACAAATACATCTTGGGCAACTGTTTCATCAGGCACATCGGTAACACTGGCTAACGACACAAGCACTGCTACTGATTTGTATCCTTTGTTTGCCAATGCAACAACAGGTACTGCAAGCACAATCTACACGGGTAATGCAAAACTGTTATACAAGCCTTCAACAGGTGAGTTGGCTTCTTCTGTTATCAACGCATCAAATGGTATTGTGGTTAACAGTCAAACTGTTGCTGTGAGTTACACCATTGCGGCTGGAAGCTCGGGAATGTCTGCTGGCCCTGTCACTATCGCAAGTGGTCAGGCCGTAACTGTAAGTTCTGGATCAAGGTGGGTAGTCGTATGACGCAAGCCACAAGCCTTTATTGGATTCGTTTGCCAGAGCATACAGATATGTTTACTCAAGGCTATATTGGTGTTAGCCGCAACATTAAAAAACGCTGGAATGAACATCAAAAACGCCCCTCTAATACTCATCTTAAACGAGCAATTGCTAAATATGGTTGGGACAATTTAATCAAACAAGTTGTTTTAATTGCTGATGAGGCTTACTGTTTTTTAATTGAAGCAAAACTAAGGGCAAAAAAACAAATTGGGTGGAATGTTACAAATGGTGGCGGAAATCCACCAAACTCACTAGGTAAAAAGTTTGGCCCTATGTCAGACGCTACAAAACTTAAAGTAAGTCAAGCCAAAAAAGGCCGTAGGCACACTCCTGAAATTGAAGCGTTAGTCACGCAAAATTTAATTGTTTATGGGGATAAAACAAGATTTGTAAAAGGCCACAAAACATGGAATGAAGGCAAGCCTATTTTGCCCCATGTTTTAGAAGCCATTAAAAAAGCAAATACTGGTAAAAAATTTACAGATGAGCATAAAGCAAAAATTGGTCTTACATCAATTGGACGAAAAATGACCGAGCATACAAAAGCTCAGCTAAAGCTAGCAAACGCTGGCAGACCAGCCGCCATGAAAGGTAAACATTTCCCCAAAGTTGCTTGCACACATTGCGGTAAAGAAGGCGGCATCATCCCAATGAAACGTTGGCATTTTGATAATTGCAAATCTAAGGAATTAACATGGCAAGCATAATTGTCGCAGGCGATGTGTCGGGGTCAGTCACACTACAAGCCCCTGCGGTGGCGGGTTCAACTGTTTTAAATCTGCCATCTACTAGCGGAACAATCCAAACATCAGGTGCAGGATATACAACAAATGGTGTTGCTTATGCAACATCGACAAGTGCGTTATCTACTGGTTCTGCTCTTACTTTTGATGGGACTAATTTGGGTGTGGGTACTGCATCGCCAGCTACAAAACTTCATTTATTTTCTACAAACTCATTAGGTTCTAGAGTTGAAACAAGTGGTGTAGGGGCGGCATATTCACAACTTAAAAACTCATCAGGTTCTACATTTTTAGGGCAAGACTCTACTGGCGCTTATTTGTTAACTGACTATTCCGCCCCTATTCTGTTTTACATTAACAACGCAGAAGGTATGCGCCTAACCTCGACAGGTCTGGGTATTGGGACGAGTTCGCCTAATCAAAAATTAGACGCAACTGTTTCATCATCAACAGAAGGTTCAGGTCTTGCTGTTACTAATTCGCTTACAGGTGGGTATGGTAGTGGAGTAACTTTTTATTCGTTGCGTTCAGATACTTCTGCAAAAGTAGCCGCAGGTGCTGTTGGAATGGAAGGCGCTAGTTCTTGGAACAGCAACGCTACTACTTCATCTTCAATGGTGTTTAAGACCATTAACGCCAATACATTAGCAGAACGAGCCAGAATTACATCGGCAGGCGATTTTCTTGTGGGGACTACAAGTGCAGGTGGAGTTGGTTTTTCGCTTACTGATAACGCAGGTGCAAAATGCACAACAACACAAAGAGCAAGCGGTACTGGTGCAACCAATATGTGCCTTTTTGTCAATCCAAATGGAACTGTTGGAACAATTCAAATAAGCGGCTCATCAACCTCATACAACACTTCATCCGACTATCGCTTGAAAAACACTATTGCACCAATGACAGGTGCTTTGGCTAAAGTAGCATTGCTCAAACCTGTTACATATAAATGGAATGCTGATGGTTCAAATGGTGAAGGCTTCATTGCTCACGAACTTGCTGAAGTTGTGCCTGATTGTGTAAGCGGTGAAAAAGATGACGTAGAAACTTATGTTGATGAAGATGGCAACGAACAAACTCGCCCTGTTTACCAAGGCATTGACACATCATTCTTAGTAGCAACACTAACTGCCGCCATCCAAGAACAACAAGCACTAATCAATACATTGACAGACCGCATTAGCGTACTGGAGAACAAATAATGGCAAGCCTTCAAGAGTTAACCCAAGCATCGTTAAACGAATGGTTTGACTATGACGGGGAAACTTTATCTTGGAAAGACAAAACACGAGAAACTAAAATTTGTTTCAACGCAATGGGTTATCCTGTTATTCGTTTTGCTAAAAATGCTCGGTTAGTTCATAGATTAGTTTATCTTATGTGGCATGGCAATCTTCCACAAGAACTTGACCACATTAATAATGATAGAGCAGATTATTCAATAACCAATATTAGACCTGCTACATCATCTCAAAACAAAGCTAACAAAAGAGCAGAAAAACATAACAGAAGTGGTTATAAAGGCGTGTGTTGGGATATAAAATTTAAAAGATGGCAAGCAAGGGCTGCTTTTAATAAAAAACAATACAGTGTAGTAGGATTTAAATCAGCAGAAGATGCACATGATTTTGTATGTTTGCTAAGAGATATGTTGCATGGCGAATTTGCAAATCATAAAGGAGTTATTTAATGCCCTCAATAATCAATGCGTCAACTACCCTAGGCTTAATTTCAACTGCCGATACTAGCGGTGTATTACAACTGCAAACGGCTAACACTACTGCTTTAACAATCAATGCTTCACAGAATGTGGGTGTAGGGACTGCAAGCCCTGCTAACAAACTTCATGTAAATGGAACTGGTGATTCTGGTCGTTTTCAAGGAACTTCACGTTCTTTGTATATTGCAA